>Ga0187890_10000094_pt1 | contig 61312 bp, 46 predicted proteins | sample June2016WEW_21_1_FD_133005 | JGI IMG/M metagenome (GOLD analysis project Ga0187890, IMG submission 133005) | Peatland microbial communities from SPRUCE experiment site at the Marcell Experimental Forest, Minnesota, USA - June2016WEW_21_10 | ecosystem: Environmental > Terrestrial > Soil >... | reverse complement strand
GGAGTTCGCGGTAATCTGCTGGCTGGTGCTATTCAGTTCCTCGCTGGCGCTGGCCACGTGCATGGCATTCTCCGTGATGGCGAGGATCATGCGTTTCAGGCTGGTACTCATCTTGTTGATGGCGGCAGTCAAATCGCCCAGTTCGTCCCGGCTGCGGACCTTCAAGTCGTCACGGGTCAGGTCACCCGCCGCGATGGCTTCCGCCTGGACCAGGACTGACTGCGTTGCCCCGGCAATGCCGCGGCTAAGGAAAAGGGCCACGAAGATTCCGACGCCCAGTGCCGCGAAAGTGGTCAGTGCCATGGTCAGGTTGAGCGAGCGATTGTTCGCATTCATTTGTTCTGTTTCCTGCCGCAATAGCTCTTCGTGGGAATCCGCCATGCCGCCAAGGGATTTCTTGATTGCCTCAGCCGCCGGTGTGGCCTGGTCCGTGAATTCGTCACCCGCCTTGACGATCGCATCGCGCTCGCCGGCTGCCGCGTGATTCATCGCAGCCTCCTGGGCCGCGCGGAGCATCGGAAGTTGCTGCTTTATTTCCGCCAGACGGTCGCGGTTCGCCTGCAGACTCCATTTGCCAGCCAATTCGTCCATCTTGGCAATGTCCTTCTCGATCGCGCCCCAATTGTCATCGAATACTTTCTTCGCTTCATCTTTCCTGGCCGAGTCCGCTCCCGCGAGAACAACTTGGCGACCCTTGCTTTGCGCTTGATTCAGGTCCCTCTGCAAGTCCTTAGAGACCGCGATACTTGGCAAACGCACGCTGAACTCGTGGTCCTGGCTCCCCTTGATTGCACTGGCCTTCAAATACGTGAGCACTGTGCTAAGCACCATCAAGGCAAGGATCACTCCAAAGCCCAGTCCCAATTTCTTTCCCAGTGTAAGTTTCATTTCCTTTTCCCCAGCTTTCCGAATTCAAAATCAGTAAACCCATTGCCAGCGGACTGCGCGGGCGCGAACGATGCGGCGCTCATCGGGTGGCCGAGCCGGCTATCGCCCCGCCGCGGTTTCCACCACATCCGTCATCTGGCAGGCTTTTTCGATGTCGAGCACATGCAGGAGTCGGTCATGCAATTTGTGGACACCGAGGATGATGGTCCGCACCGAGCCGCGCAAGGTTTCGGGCGGCGGCTCGAAGCTGTCTTCCTCGACCTCGACCACATCGCCAATTTCATCGACCAGCAGGCTGACCGAGCCGTCTCCGGAGCGCACCACGACATTCATGGGCAGCATGCCCGCCGGACGCGGCTCGAGTTCGAGGCGCCGCCGCAGATCGACCGCTGTGACAATCTGTCCGCGCAGGTTGATGAGCCCGCTGACCACCGCCGGCGCCAGCGGAACCTTCGTCATATCCAGCGAGCGGATGACTTCCTGCACGCCTTTCAATTCCACGCCGAAAAGCAGCTTGTCCAAATAAAAAGTGCAAAACTGCGAAGTGTGAACGGAAGAATGGGCCATGGCTTAGTTTCGAACCTCCGCTGCTCTCGCCAAGCCGGGCTGCGTGGCGTTTAAATCCGCGCTGCGCAGAACCGCTGGGATATCGAGCAATTCCGTGACCCGGTCCCCAATCAAGACGGAATAGAGAACCGACGCCCGGGTTGATGCCGACCTCACGTCCGCCCGGTCTTCGACAATGTCCAGAATCCGTTCCACGACCAGGCCGAAAGAGCGTCCATCGTGATGCAACACCAGCACCTGAATCGGCGCCGAATCGGCCACGGGCGGAGCTTGCAACGCGCGCAGCTTATTGCGCCGTTCTTCCATGACGACATTGAGGCGAATCAAGGGCAGGATCTGGCCGCGATACTGCGTCACCCACTGGCTGCCCGACATTTCCACTTGCGCCACGGGAAACTCCTCGAGGCGCGCCAGCGTGCTCAGCGGTATGGCCATGCGGGAATCGCCCGGGCCCGCGAAGAGCAGGAAAGTTTGTTTCTCTGCCGCCGTGCCCGCCGCTTCCGTGGCTTTTCCAGCTAGGGCGCGGTCCCTGGTTTCCGTAACCACGCTGGCCCGCTGCGCCAGGCCGAGCACGTCCAGGATGAGCGCCACTTTGCCGTCGCCCATGATGCTAGATCCGGCAAACGTCTTGACCGTCTTGAGCTGTTTGCGCAGCGGCTTCACCACAATTTCTTCGGTGTCGTTGATCTGATCGACCACCAGTCCGAATTGCCGCTCATCGGCTTGCAGCACCACGATGTTGACAGCGCCGTCCTGTTCCTTCGCCGGGCGCGCATCGGCGGCGAGTTTCAGTTCCTGATTGAGATAGATCAGCGGCAGGAGCCGTCCGCGCAGCCGGTAGACCGGTGCGCCGTGTACCAACTCGATGCCCTTCGCCACTTCGTCCGCCTCCAGCCGCACCAGTTCGAGCAGGCTCACCTGGGGAATGGCATAGCGGTCGCCGCCGCAGGTCACTACCAGCGCGGGAATGATGGCCAGGGTCAGGGGAATCTTGACCCGAACCGTGGTGCCCCGGCCCAGGGTGGACTGAAGGTCCACGGTGCCGCCAATTTTTTCCACGTTCGTCTTCACCACATCCATGCCGACGCCGCGGCCGGAAACATTGGTCACCTTTTCCGCGGTGGAGAATCCGGGCAGGAAGATCAGATTGAAGATTTCCCGCTCAGTCATGCGGACCGCCTGTTCGGCGGTGATCACTCCGCGTTCGACCGCCTTCTTGCGGAGGCGCTCCACGTTCAAGCCCGCGCCATCGTCCGTGATCTCGATATTGACCTGCCCGCCTTCATGAAAGGCGCGCAGAATCAGGCGTCCCACTCGATTCTTGCCGGCCTTCACCCGGTCCTCGGGAAGCTCGATGCCATGGTCGACCGAATTTCGCACCAGATGGGTGAGCGGATCCTTGATCGCCTCGATGATGGTTTTGTCGAGTTCGGTTTCCTTGCCCTCCATCTCGATGCCCACTTCTTTGCCGCAACCGAGCGCCACGTCGCGCACCGTCCGCGGGAACTGGCTCCAGATGTTCCCGATGGGCTGCATGCGCGTCTTCATCACCCCTTCCTGCAGTTCGGTGGTGATCAGGTTCAGATGCTGGGAGGCGGCCAGAAAGCTGGTGTCCTTCATGCGGTTGGCGAATTGCAGTACCTGGTTGCGCGCCAGCACCAGTTCCCCCACCAGATTCATCACCTTGTCCAGTAATCCAACATCCACCCGGATGCTGCTGTCCGACGCGGTCGCCGGCACACGGGAGGACTGCTGTACGCGCAGCGCATCCACGACATCGGCTGGCTGCGCCGCGCCCTGTTCCACCAGAATTTCGCCCATGTGGCGCGGGTCTCCTTCCTTCTGCTGCTTGGCCGCGAGCCGGACCTCGGCCGCGCTGACGCCGGCCCGCTGCATCAGAAGATCGCCAATATTAGGCGGCAAGGCGGCCGCTTCGGAAACGGTTTCTGGCAGCGGCGCTGCCGCGCTCTTTGTTCTTGTCTTTGTCTTTCCCTTGGTCTTTGCCCGCGCTTCGGGCGGCGTTTCGGCGGATGCTTCGGCGGGCGCTTCGGGCGGCTGCTGCAGTCGGCTCAGAGTGGCAATCAATACGGAATCATCGCGCTCGCCTTCCTGGCCCGCCGTCTCGATCTGGCTCAGCATCTGCCGGACGGCATCCACCATACTCAGCAGCGCCGTCGTGATCTCCGGGTTTAGCGTAAGCTGCCGGTCCCGTAGCCGCGTCAGCAGGCTCTCGCCCACGTGCGCGACCGCTTCCAGCTTGTTGAAGCCGAGAAATCCGCATGTGCCCTTGATGGTGTGGATGGTACGAAACACGCTGCCGAGCGCGTCCCGATCTTCGGGATTCTTCTCCAGACCGACCAGTTCCCGGTCCAAACGGTCGAGATTCTCGTAGCTCTCGACCAGAAACTCTTTGACAATGTCGTCGGAATCATCCATAGCGAATACCCTCTCCATCGGCGCGGTTCTGCTCTCGCTTGAGTGCGGAGGCGCCCCTCGGTCCCGATTCTCAGTCCCGCGATTAACCCCTCGGCGGAAAGTTCCGATTCGATTAGAAAGCCCTCACCGCGCGGCCCGATAGTCCTGAAATTGGAGCAGTCTCGGGGCCCAAACGGGCGCGCTCCCGGCACCTTCGACAGTCTCCGATGGGCGGGTCGACAGTCCTGCGCCCACACTTGTCGTGCAGTCTTTTGTCCGAATTTTTATACGAACTTTTGTGTGAACTTCAGGGATGGGCAAAGCATCCATCGCCCTGCGAGGAAGGGATCTTTACTTCATTCCCGAAAGGATTCGTGTGCTTTCGGAATGACGCGGCAATAACTCGTCGATAACTCGACAATAACTAGAACGTGTTTCATAAATCGGTTTTGAGCAGGGCACGGCTTTTACAGGCTGCGGAAAAGTCCGGCTTCGTATCAGGGTATCGCTTTAGCGATACCGTAAGTCCTTCAAGATCAGACGTCCCTTTAGGGGCCGGGCAGCCGAAATTTGCTTTTCCGCAGCCTCTTTTAACCGTGCCGCCCAGGCCTTGGAAAATGCGGGCTTTAGCCCCCGGAGGAACGCGCCTTCTAAACTGCAGCCGTCTTACACCGAGTACGAGACATCGTCACTGGCAGCGCCCGGGTTTGCCGAATCTCGAGCCGTGCCTTCCGTCGCGGACGCGGCGTCGGCTGACTTGCTGCCACGTCGCATAGCCACGATGCCAGTCCGCACCATCTCCAATATTCCGTAAGGACGCAGCAATTCGAGCAGTCCGTCGATCTTATCCTCGGCACCCGTGATTTCGATGGTCAATGATTCCGGAGCGACATCGACCACGCGCCCGCGAAACACGTTGGCAAGTTCCAGCACGTGGGAGCGCGCTTCGTGCGCAGCCGCCACCCGGATCATAGCCAGGTCTCGTACGATTGCCGGTTGATTGGTGATGTTCTCGACCAGCAGCACGTTCACCAGTTTGTAAAGATTCGCTTCGATGCGGCGGGCCTGGTCGCGGTCGGCATCGACCGTAATGGTCATGCGCGACACCTCCGGCTTCTCCGTCCGCCCCACCGTGAGCGAGTCGATATTGAAAGCGCGGCGGCGAAATAGCGACGCCACGCGAGTCAGCACACCCGGTTTATTCTCAACGTACACCATGAAAGTATTCAGCATAATTTTATTGAATCATTGAGCCATTGAAGCATTGAGGTATTGAATCATTGGTTTTTAATGACTCAATGCCTCAATGATTCAATGCCTCAATGAATCTATTCGTCCTCTGCCGTCTCGACAATCGGGCTCGGCCGCCGGATCATGTCGTGCAGTGCAGCGCCGGCCGCGACCATCGGATAGACCGTGTCTTCCTGTTCAACCTTGAAATTGATCAGCACCGGCCCCTCGTGCTGGCGCGCCGATTCGACCGCGGGCACGACCTCGGAACGCTCCGAGACGGTCATGCTCCGGATGCCGTAAGCCTCGGCTAACTTTGCAAAATCCGGGTTGAGCAAAGGCGTGGCCGCGTAGTTGCGCTCGTAGAAAAACTCCTGCCACTGCCGCACCATGCCGAGAAAGCCGTTGTTGATGATGGCGATATGGATCTTCAGATTTTCCTGCACAATCGTCGCCAGCTCGCACATGGTCATCTGGAATCCGCCATCGCCAACGATCACCCAAACCTCGGCCTCCGGGCAGGCAACTTTGGCGCCGATGGCGGCGGGCAGCGCAAATCCCATCGTACCCAATCCGCCGGAAGTAATCAGCGAGCGCGGATGCTCATGCTTGTAATACTGCGCCTCCCACATCTGGTGCTGGCCGACGTCGGTTACGACGATGGCGTTGCCGTCGCGCGTCTGCCGCCACAAATCGTTGATGACGTGGGCAGCGTACAGATGGCCGCTGTCGGGCAGGTTCTGGATGTCGCGCACCGCCGAATCGCCCTTCAGCCGGTCGATCGAATCCAGCCAGTCACTACGATCGATGGATTCGATGTGCGGCAATAATTCCAGCAAAACTTCCCGCAAATCGCCCACCAGCGGCACATCGACCTTGACGTTCTTGTTGATCTCCGCGGGATCGATCTCAATATGGATCTTCTTGGCGTTGGGCGCGTAATTTTTCAGGTTGCCGGTGACACGGTCGTCGAAGCGCATGCCAAAGGCCAGCAGCAGGTCGGCTTCCTGGATCATGTGGTTCACCCAGGCTTCCCCGTGCATGCCCATCATGCCGAGATTGAGCGGGTGCGACGCCGGGAACGCGCCCAGGCCGAGCAGCGTAAGCGCGACCGGAATGCCGGCGCGCTCGGCAAAATCGCGCACCTCGCGCATGGCTCCAGAAATAATGATGCCGTGGCCCGCGAGGATCACCGGCCGCTTCGAATTGTGGATCAACTCCAGCGCCTGCGCATACTCCTGCGGAGCGGGCGAAAGGTCGGGCCGGTAACCCGGCAATTGCGGCTTAGCCGCTTCCCAGTCGAACTCGCACGTACCCTGCTGCGCATCTTTCGTGATATCGACCAAAACCGGCCCCGGGCGGCCCGACCGCGCCACGTAGAAAGCCTCCCGAATCGTGCGCGCCACTTCGTTCGCGTGCGTCACCAAATAGTTGTGCTTGGTGATCGGCAGGGTCACGCCGGTGATGTCGGTTTCCTGAAACGCGTCCGACCCGATCAGTTTGCTGCCGACCTGCCCCGTGATGCAGACGATCGGTATCGAATCGAGCATGGCGGTTGCGATTCCGGTGACCATGTTGGTGGCTCCCGGCCCCGAGGTTGCGACCGCAACTCCCACCTCTCCACTGGCGCGCGCGTAGCCGTCGGCCATGTGGGTGGCGCCCTGTTCGTGGCGCACCAGCACGTGATGGATCTTGCTGTGCTTCAGCGCGTCATACGCAGGCAGAATGGCGCCGCCGGGATAGCCAAAGACGTGCTTCACGCCTTCCCGTTCCAGACATTCCCAAAGAATGCTGGCGCCCGTCATTGTCGTCTTGTTCTTGCTCACGCTTGGCGTCGCGTTCTGATCCGTCATGAGACCTCCTTGCTAGTCCGTGCTGCAAGTGCGATTCGTATCAACGCCTTCCTTCAAGGCCGCGAAAAACTCGATCTTCGTTTCCCGTGCTTCGTATCAGGGTATCGCTTTAGCGATACCGCAAGTTCTCAAAATCAGATGCCCGTTTAGGGGCTGAACCTCGAAAGTCGTCCCTCGAAAAAACAAAACCCACCTGGCCAGCGCTTCTGGCGGGTGGGATTCGGGAGCACTTTCGATTTCTAGTTTATCAGCTCACTCTTTCCCCCGCGCCGAACCGGCCAAGCATACTCGTATACCGGGGATTTTAAACGGAAGTCGCAGAACACTCCATTCATTCGTCACGGTTGCACCAAAGAGTAGACGTGATACTACCCGACCGACCGTCCGGTTGCAAGCGGAAAGTCACAGGGTCGTGAGTCAATCTCCGGGGGGCGCAATCCGGGCGCAATCCCGAAAGGCGCCCGGCGCAACACGTGCTTGGACTCATACTACCTGGCCCGTTCGGAATGGTCGGCGCAAACGTGGGACTCAAACTCTTTGTCGCGCAGCAACTCGTAGTTGCGCATCATTTCATCGAAAGTTGTGCCGGTGGGCTTTCCAGAACTTTTGAACCGCCAGCCACATGCTGAGCAACCAAAGCCCCGAAAACGGTCTTGCTCAATCCATACCAGCCTCCGGTTCATGGCTGCCTCTGTCGCTGCACCCCAACAAGCAGACGGTTGCCTTCCGGGAACGAATCATCCTGGCTAGCCATTGACAGCTCCTTTCGCAGCGGCGCGCTGCTTGATTGATGCAGAAAACCCCACCCACTCTTGGCGTGGCGGAACATCCGCAAAAGAACAGGAAGTCTACATGCGCCAATCTGGATGGTCTGTCGGGCATCCTACATACATGGAAAAGTCTGATTCGTGCGCACGCCCAATTTCGGGGCCCTCGTTGGAAGTGTGCGGAATTAACAGTCCGTGGTGCTAGTGAGATTCGTATCAGGGCACGCCTTCAGGCGTGCCGCAAGTGCATTAGCATCAACCCGCCTTCAGGCGCTGGATTTCGACATTCGAGTTTCACCGCAGGCTCTTAAGCGTTGGTCGCGTTTTGTCCGACACGATGCCAATGTAGGATGCCCTACAGAAGCGTTACGTTTGGGAATGTATAATTTCGCCGAGTAGTGCGGATGAGCAGAGTTCCTGTTTCGCACACCATAACGGGTGAGTTTATCCCCGCGTCCGGGAGGCTTTTCGGTTCTGGGTTGTGGCGAACAAGGGCCTCCAAGTCGTGCAGTCTGGCGAGCGGACGAACGCCGCAGGAAAGCCAGTCAGCAACAAAATACTATTGTCGCTCTCCGATAGCGACTACAGCTCACTTCGTCCTCATCTGGAGCACGTCAACTTGCCCAACCATCTGGTCATTCACGAGGCCGGTGGAAAGCTGGAGTTTGCCTATTTCCCGAATCGAGGTTTGATTTCTCTTGTCGTCGTAATGAAAAATGGAAGAACGGCCGAAGCTGGCATCGTTGGTAATGAGGGCTTTACAGGAACACTGGCCGCTGTCGGCCTGAGCAGGAGCACGCTGCAAGCGGTGATACAAATCACGGGAGATGGATTTCGGGTAGAGGTCGGAGCTTTGCAAAATGCCCTGGAATCCGCTCCGCACCTGCAATTGATTTTGAGCCGCTATGCCGCAATTCGGGGTATGCAGGTTGCACAAACAGCCGCCTGTAATCGCCTCCACGCTATTGAGCAGCGCCTGGCGCGCTGGTTACTAATGACTCAGGACAGAATAAATTCAGGGTCGTTGCCCATCACCCATGATTTTCTCGCAACCATGCTGGGGACCGATAGACCTACCGTGAGCTTGGCAGCTGGCGTTTTGCAGAAGAAGAAGCTCATCGAGTACATCCGTGGCGCAGTAAAGATCGTGAACCGCAAGGCGCTTGAAAGGTCCGCCTGCGAATGCTACGCGGTTATCCGCCAGTACGATGGCGAGCTTGGCTTGAGCTAAGCCGGCAAGTGAAAACCTCCCCTGTTTCCATCGCCCGCCGATCGCCAATAGAAACGCTTGCGCGCTCCTCTGAATCAGCGTTCCCCTATAACCCCGGCCCCTCCGGATACGTCGGCAAATCTGGAGGCCGCGCCGGCAGTTTCTTTGGATTGGCTTTGATCTGCTCCATCAGCATCTCGACCGCTTTATCCAGCTGTGGATCTTGTCCCTTCAAAACTAAGTCCGGTGGATTGTCCACCACCACATCGGGCTGCACGCCCCGATTCTCGATCAGCCACTTGCTGTCGAGGCTGGACAGGGAAAATTCCGGGCGCGTGATGTAGCCGCCATCCATAAGCGGCATTTCCCCGCGAATGCCGCGCACTCCGCCCCAGGTCCGCTCGCCGATGAGTGGTCCCAGCTTGTACTGTTTGAAGAAGTAACTGAAGAAGTCTCCATCGGACGCGGCGTAGTGATTGGTCACGCACGCCATATATCCGTAGAAGACGTTTTGCGGAATCGTCCCCGATTCCCAGTTGCGAGCCGGGCTCATGGCAGCCAGCACCCGCCGCAAGCGCGCAAAAATGAGCTCGTCCACAAACCCGCCGCCGTTGTAGCGGACATCGAAGATAATGCCTTCCTTGCGAATCTGCGGGAAGTATTGCTTGACGAACTGATTGAGACCTTCGTCTCCCATGTTGGGCAGGTAAACATAACCGATGCGGCCGCCGCTGGCTGCGTCCACCTTCTTGCGGTTGCTCTCGATCATGTTCAACTCGCGCAAGTTGTATTCGTCGCCAACCGGCTTCACCACCACCTTGCGCGCGCCCTCCGCCGCGGGTTTCGAGTTGACGGTAAGCGTGACCACCTCATTGGCCGTGTTCACCAGCAATTCGTCGGGCGTCTGCGGAGCGCGCAGCGCGCGTCCGTTGATCGCCAGCAGGTAATCGCCTTCTTTGATGTTGACACCCGGCTCGGTCAAGGGAGAGCGTGTGTGTGCATCCCAGTTTTCGCCGGAGAAGATTTTCTTGATTCGGTAAATGCCGCTGGCAGCATCAGCTTCATAGTCCGCGCCCAGCAAGCCGACGTTCACCGGGTGCAGGTCCGGAAAATCACCACCGCCCACATAAGTGTGCGAATTCGATAACTCCCCAATCATCTCGCCCATGATGTAAGTCAGCGAATAGCGATCGGCCACATAAGGGAGTAACTGAGCGTATTGGTCTTTGATCTTCTGCCAATCCACTCCATTCATCGAGGGCTCAAAGAAGTAATCGCGTTCCTGCCGCCAGACTTCGTTGAAAATTTCCTTCCATTCCTGCGGAGGATCGACCTCAACCCGCATGCCATCCAGTTTGAGCGCGCCATCCCCCACCTTGTGGGGCGCGTCCGGGGGCTTGGCATCGATAATCCCAACCGGGCCGTCGCCCTCGGCGCGGTACAACAGCTTCGAGCCGTCATGCGAAAGTGCGAAACGATCGGCGCCATCCAACAGCACTTTGTCTTTGCGTTCTTTCAGATCGTAGGCATGAATCGCCGGATTTTCTCCCGCCAGCGGTCCCGACAAGCCCCGAATCGGCGATGTCGAGTAGTAGATCGCGTCCTTGGAAGCGTCGAAGCTGCGAATCACCGCCGGTGGAACGGCCAGCGCAACGATCCTGTCCTGGATTCCATCCAGATCGATCTTGAAGATTTTCGGAGGCTCCTTGGTCTCGGTTTGCGCGGCTTTCTCTTCCGTCGCCGGCTTCTCTTCCTTCTTGTTTGGCGTTTGCTTTTGGTTCTTCTTATTCGTCTCCGGTACTGCCGAGGCCGCCGCCGGCTCTTCGCTCTTCACCTTCACCTCGTCGCTCAAGGCCGGAAAAGGTGAAGGCTCGTCTGCTGTCAACGTGACCACGTAAACGCGCGTCGTTTTCGGATTCGCAAACTCGAAATCGATGTTACCCAGCACTTCGTTGTAGTCGCGATCGGAAAGGAAGTATAAGTATCGCTTGTCAGGATCGAACAGTGCGCCGTAACTATTTTTAAGAGTTGAAGTCACGGCGGTAATCTTGCGGTCGGCTAGCCCATACAGATACACCACGGAATAGCCGGACTCTAAATTCTTATCATAAGCCAGCCACTTACTATCTGGGGACCAGTTGTAATTCTGGATCTCGAAGTACTTGCCGCGGTCCACTTCGACGGGCTTCTTCTCTTTGACATCGACATACCAGAGTTTCAAATCCTTGTCGGCCCACGCGATTTTCGTGCTGTCCGGCGACCACGCTGGCTGGAACATGAAACCCTTGTGTCCGCTCGTGATCTGCTCTTCGGCGGCCAGTCCGTCTTGCGGAGCAATGTAAATCTCATCTTCTCCGCTGCGGTCGGAAACGTAAGCGATCCATTGCCCATTCGGCGACCACGCCACATGTTGCTCGCGAACCCCGGGAGAATGCGTCAGATTGCGGACGCTTCCATCTTTTGCCGGAATAGTGAAGACTTCTCCGCGCGCCGCCAGCACGGCTCGCTTGCCGTCGGGCGCGATGTCGAAGTCGGTGATTTGCCGGCTCGCGCTCTCCCAGTGCTTCATGGCCTGGTCGCGTTCGCCGCTGACATAGATGGTCAGCTTTTTCGGCTGTCGCGTCTGCAGATCGAAGCTATACAGGTAACCGCCATTTTCAAAAATAATCGCATCGGGACCAAGGCTCGGCCACATGATGTCGAATTCGTCGAACTTAGTAAGTTGCTCAACCTGTTTGCTGCCCTGATCATAACTGTAGAGATTAAGCCGGTGTTCGGGGCCGCGATCGGAAGTGAAATAAATCGTGTTACCGTGCCACATCGGAAACGTGTCGGTGTAATCCGTGTGCGGGACGACCTGATCTACGACATTATTCTTGATGTCGTAGATGGTGATGTCCTGCGCCAAGCCGCCGGTGTATCGTTTCCACTGCCGGAAATTGCGGAAAATCCGATTGTAAGCGACCTTTGTGCCGTCGGCTGAAAACGAAAGCAGGCCGCCCTCGTCCATGGGCATAGGTTGCGGCAGTCCACCATCGATGCTCACCGTAAATGGGCGCTTGGTCCAGCCATTGGAGGCGTCGCGGCGCGAAAGGAAAACGATGCTCTTACTATCCGGCGTCCAGCCGATCACTTGGTTGAGTATCCCCATTCGATCGGTGAGCTGCTGCGCCTGTCCCTGGTAGAAGGTCAACTGCTTCGGTTGACCACCCTCGGACGGCATCACATAGACGTTAAAGTTGCCATCGTACTGGCCAGTGAATGCCAGCCACTTTCCATCCGGCGAAAACTTTGGAAACAGTTCCCGCCCCGGATGCGAAGTAATGCGGCGGGCCGTGCCTCCAGAGCTTGACGCCACCCACAGATCGCCACCGTACATGAATGCAATTTTGTCTTTATAGATGTCAGGGAAACGCAGCAAGCGTCCTTCTTGCGCTTCCTGCGCTGTCGACAGCCAGGCACAGCCAATGACAAAAGCGATAACAATGAACGCGAAAAAACCACGGATAGAAATCATCAGAGACCCTCTTGAGAGATTTCGTGCGGAATAATCAGCAGCAAGTAAGACCATTTGGACAAGCGATTGTAACAGCTTGCGCGCTCCCGCATCGATTAAATGTGTTTCACGGGCTCTCCGGGTTAGATGCCGCTCGCACCGCCTCCTGGCAGGTGCCAGCGGCGGTCAACACTTTGTCAAAAGCTGTATCTGTACGGAGTTTTGTGAGCAGAGGATCATAAAGCAGGTTCTCGTGCGCGCAATAGTTCTGCTCCACCGCGCTCTGGAGCAGATGGAGAGCCGCTTGTTTCTTGCCACAGTACGCGAAGAGTGCTCCCTGGTAATACCACGTCTCCGGGTCGGGTTCAGTGGGCAGGCTGGTTTCCGCTTCCTCCGCCATCCGGTCCAGGTCCGCGGCCGGCCGCAACTGCAGACAAGCCTCCAGCAGATCGCGGTGATAGCGCGGCGTGCTCGGCATGCGCTTCACCGCCTCGCGCGCTTCCGCAATCTTTCCTTCGCGCAGGAGGATGGATGGCGCCACATACGAGGCCCACTCCGAACCGGCATCCAGACGGACAAAATCCGCGGCCCTTTCGGTCTTCCCCAACTCCATGAACGCCCAGGCACAAGAGCGAAAGGTGTAGTTACCGGGATCGAGCGCCAGCGCCGTGTCGCATTCACCCGCCGATTGCCCCAGCATCCCGGCATAACGATAGACATAGCCCATCGTGAAATGGGCCTGGGCACTCTCTGGACGACGCTTGACCAGTGCCTGCGCCGCCTGGTATGCCTTGCCGAGTTCACCTCGCTCAACCCGGTTGGCGATCAGTTGTCCAGCGGCAACGATCCGATTCGGATCAAGTGCGATAGCACGTTCGCAGGCGTTGTTGGACCGCTGGAACATCGGCTCCCCTCCATCGGAATAGTCCGCGTCATAGTAGCAACGCACTCCTAGTTGTTCCCAGGCAGGCGCATAGGTTGGGTCTACTTCAACCACACGCTCCAACACCGCGATTGCATCCTTATTCGGTCCGGCATCGTGAGGCAGCGCCAGGCTATGCAGGTAGAGATCGTAGGCCTCCGCGTTTTTCGGACGCGTGCCGGTATCGAGAAAACCGCCGGCCGCCCCCAGCGCCGGCAGCAACTCTTGACGTATCTGGGCAGCCATCTGCGATTGCATCGCGATCAGGTCCTGAGCGGGCGCGGTCACGTTGGTCTGCCACAAGAGCCGGTTCCCCTGCACCTGGATCGCTTCGAGTGTTATCAGAAGGCGATCGCCTTGCTTCAAGAAGTGCCCTGTAAGCACGTTGGCGACATGCAATTCGCGGCCTGCCTGCTGCGGATCGACGTCATTGCCGACGAACTTTCGCGTGATCGCTGAAGGACGAACGTCAAGCGTCCGGGTGTAGGTGAGTGTATTGGCAATTTCATCGGCCAGCGCGAAGCGAAGAAACTCCACGCTGATGTCGCCATTCATGTTCTGCAACGGCAGCACCGCAATGGTGTTCTTCGGCGCGCCGCCTGCCATCTTATGCTGTTTCAGCCACCACGCTCCGACTGCAACCAAGACCGTGAGCAGCAGCGCGCTGATTCCGAGCAGAAGATAAGTTGAAAACTTGCTCGAGGTCTGGAACGTAGTCGTGGCAATGCGATACGGCAACGCTGGCCGCCGCATCCCGGACTTGGTTAATCCCGATTCCGTTCCCCTCCTCAACGACTGCAGATCGGCCTTCATCGCCAGCGCGTTGGGATACCGGTGTCCCCGGTCTTTTTCCATGGCCCGGCCGATGATGCCTTCCAGATCCCGGGGCAGCGAGGGGTTCAGACTAAGCGGCGCGACCGGCTTCTGGTTCAGAACCGCGTCCAGCGTGGTGATCACATTGCCGGTGGCAAAAGGCTTCTTACCGGTTGCCATTTCATAAAGCACGACTCCGAGCGAGAACAGATCGCTCCGCGCATCCAGTTCTTCCCCACGCGCCTGCTCCGGGGACATGTAAACCGCGGTTCCCGGAATTACGCCCACCGCAGTCAGCGAGTCTTCCAGCGCCGCCTCGCTCGATCCCGGCTCGCGCGCCGACTTGGCCAATCCGAAATCGAGGATTTTTGTCTGACCGGTCTGCGCCACAAATATATTGGCCGGCTTGATGTCGCGATGAATAATCCCCTTGGCATGCGAAGCCGCCAAAGCATCCGCCACCTGGATGCCGATGTCGAGAATCTCGTCGACTTCTATCGGCTTCCCCCGCATCCGCTCCTTCAGGCTGATCCCTTCCAGCTTCTCCATGACGATGAAGGGATGCCCGCTGTTGTCCTCGATATCGTGGATGGTGCAGATGCCGGGATGGTTCAACTGGGAAGCCGCGCGGGCCTCGCGCATGAACCGGTCGAGCGACTTGCGGTCGTGCACCAATTCCTCGGGAATGAACTTCAGGGCGACGTGCCGCGCCAGGCGCGTGTCTTCCGCCTCGTACACCACACCCATGCCCCCACCACCAAGCTTTCCAACAATGTGATAGTGGGAGACTGTCTGGCCGATCATTCCGAGGGCCTCAGTGCCTTCGGCGGTAATGTTAGGCCGCTGGCGAAGTCCGGGTCAACTCTCGGTTCCCGTTCAGAATAACTGCGGACGCTCCCGGACCTATCGAAACCAGCATTTTTCTGGCAGAAGCGATGGGCACGGTATGCTTGCCTCGACACGGTCGCTGGAGTAGGCTTTCGTTGCCTGAGCTGGGCTTCCACATCTGCTAAAGCATCTGGCTCCGTTTGCCGATCCTTCAAGACGTATCTCCGGATGCACGGGCCAGCCCTCCTCAAGCAGCTTCTTCGTCTTATGATGGGTGGGTCAGGCTTCATGGGATGCTGATCAGCCGGGGGTGTGAGTGAGCGGACGTTCGTTGTTTGGCGCAGCGGAGACCGGAGGTTCCAGACTCATGCAGGCCCTCGTGGTCGATGATTCCGCTGTCTATCGCAAATTGATCGGCGATCATTTGCGCAGCTGGAGCTTTGGCGTCACCCTCGCAGAGACCGGCTCCGAGGCTTGGCGAATCCTGCAGCAGCCCGACGCTCCCAAGCTCGTGCTGCTCGATTGGGTGCTGCCCGATCTGGATGGCATTGAGCTTTGTCATCGCATCCGGCTAGCCGGAGCTTCCGGCCCTTACGTTTACGTCATCCTCCTGACCAGCAACGAGGGCCGCCAGAACATGCTCGACGCCATGCAAGCCGGGGCTGACGACTATCTGGTCAAGCCCTTTGATGAGCTGGAATTGAAGGCGCGCCTGCTGGTCGGGAAGCGGATTCTCGACCTGCAGGAGGAACTGGTTGCCGCGCGCGAGTCCATGCGCCACGCTGCCACCCACGATAGCCTCACCGGATTGCTGAATCGCGGAGAGATTCTCGTCATGCTGCAGCGGGAATTGGAGCGTGCGCGCCGCGAGCGCAAGCCGGTGGGAGTGATTCTTGGCGACGTCGACAACTTCAAGAAAGTCAACGACACCCTCGGCCATCTTTTTGGCGATGAGGCCCTCCGCGAAATCGGCCGGCGGCTGCGCACGCAACTCCGCGTCTACGACGGTGTTGGCCGCTATGGCGGAGAAGAGTTTCTTATGGTTCTGCCCAGCTGTGATCTGCCCGGCGCTCTGGTCCGCGCCAATGGGCTGCGCGAAATCGTCGGCAGTACACCCGTGGTTTGTTCTGGCGAAGAGAGACTCATCACCATGAGTATGGGAGTTGCCGTTTCTGGCAGCGATGGGAAAAACGAACTGGAAACATTATTGAATCAAGCCGACGCCGGCCTTTATGCGGCCAAGGAAAAAGGCCGTAACCGGACCGAGCACTTTACCCCTGCCAGCAAGAAAACCGCGGCTGTGCGCGCCCACAAAAGCTAAGGAACCTCTGAGTAAGTTCGTTCCCAGATCGCTTTGCAGGGCGCGGCTTCAGAGGCTGCGGAAAAAGTCCGGTTTCGTATCAAGGTATCGCGTTAGCGATACCGTGAGTCCGTCAAAATCAGACGCCCCTTTAGGAATGGTTCCACTCTTTCACCGGCGTGGTAGCCTTTCGGAGGATGTAAGTGCATCCAGCGGCCAAACTGGCCCCCGGCCCTACCCACGTGTTTCCCGACCTTCCAACCCGCATCAAGCGCTGCGCACGCGACGCCGGATTCGATCTCTGCGGTATTGCGCCCGTCCGCGACTTCGGCGAGTTGCACGTTTTTCCTCCATGGATCGCGGATGGGAAGCACGGCGAAATGAAATACATGGAAGCGCGCGATGCGACCGGAGAGCTCAAGCGCGCGTCTCTGGCCCGAGTCGCTCCCTGGGCGCGCAGCGTAGTCGTGTGCGCCATCAACTACAACACCGCGCATCCCTACTCGACGCAGGCGCAGAAGGAAGACGCAAGCCGAGGCTGGATTTCGCGCTACGCCTGGTCTCGCGAGGATTACCACGACGCCGTCCTCCACCGCCTAAAGCAGGTAGAGGAAGACTTGCGCGGACTACTCGACTCCACAGGCAACGGGCCACTGGCCACTGGCCATTGTTTTGTCGACACCGGCCCGCTCATCGAGCGCGTATTTGCCAAATACGCGGGCGTGGGATGGATCGGCAAAAACACCTGCATCATCAATCAGCAGCTAGGCTCGTGGCTGTTTCTAGGCGTAATCCTCACCTCGCTTGATCTTACACACAACGATCTTACACACAACGATCTTGCCGGCCTCGATCTCACGAACCATGCTCTAACCGCCGGCCTGCCTGCGCCCGATCGTTGCGGCACTTGCACGCGCTGCATCACCGCCTGTCCCACGCAGGCGATTGTTGCGCCCGGTGAACTCGACGCCCGGCTGTGCATTTCCTATCTGACCATCGAAAAGCGAGGCGAGATTCCAAGCGAACTGCGCGCGGCCATGGGACGCCACGTCTTCGGATGCGACATCTGTCAGGACGTCTGCCCGTGGAACCGCAAGGCGCCTGCGACTACAACGCCGGAATTCCAACCGCGGGAAGGCCTGGTAAATCCTGCGCTAGACTGGCTGGCCGAAATGGAACAGGAAGAATTTCGGAAAGTGTTTCGCGGATCTCCAGTGAAGCGCGCAAAGCTCTCCGGCCTGCGGCGCAACGCCGTGATTGCGATGGGAAACAGCGGCGACAAAGAATTTGTTCCAACGCTGAAAAAACTCAGCGAAGATTCGGACCCGGTCGTAGCGGAACACGCACGCTGGGCGCTCGCGACACTCGAACAGAGCAGTACCCAGCGGCCGCTACCCAGTAAGAAAGAGCTTCCCTGAAGGCTGCGGAAAGAAGTTTGATTCGTATCAGCAATTTTGATTCGTGTCAGGAAGGTTGGTTCGTATCAGGGTATCGCTTTAGCGATACCGAAAGTTATCGAACATAGACGCCCCTTTAGGGGCCGTGGAGGAGGACCAAATGTTCCAGAAAGATCTGCTCCAAGGCAAGCGCATTCTAATCACCGGCGGCGGCACCGGCTTGGGCAAAGCTACCGCCCAACGGTTTTTGGAGCTGGGCGCGGAGGTTTACATCTGCGGGCGCCGGCAGGAAATCCTGGCGGCATCCGAGCAGGAGTTACGCGAGCGCACCGGCGGAAAGATCCACTCTCGTCCCTGCGACGTCCGCGACCCATCGGCGGTCGAAGAGATGATCGGGATCATCTGGGCCGAAGCTCCGCTCGATGTGCTCATGAACAACGCGGCCGGAAATTTTCTGGCGCGCACCGAAGAACTTTCGCTCGGCGCCTTTCAGTCGGTGATTGGCATTGTCCTGATGGGTACGCTCCACACCACGATGGCCTGCGGCCGGCGCTGGCTGGCGGAGGGGCGCGAAGCTGTGGTGCTGAACGTGACCACCACCTACACGACAACGGGCTCGGCATATGTGGTGCCCTCGGCGGTGGCGAAGGCCGGCGTGCAGGCGCTGACGCGCAGCCTCGCCGTCGAGTGGGGCGATCGCGGCATTCGCATGAACGCCATCGCGCCCGGGCCAATTCCGACCGAAGGCGCGTTCTCTCGTCTGTTGCCGCGTCCGGAACTGGCGGAGGCGGCGAAGAAACGCAATCCCCTGGCACGCTTTGGCACGACCGAAGAGTTCGCCAACCTGGCCACATTCTTGATCAGCGATGGCTCCGGGTATATCAACGGAGAAGTCGTAACCATGGATGGCGGGGAATGGCTGCAAGGAGCAGGCGAGTTCACGGCGCTGGGACGGGATCTGACGGAGAACGAGTGGGAGATGATGAGGCCAAAATCGAAGACAAGCGCGCCAAAGGCGTAAGGCAAGGACAATGAATATGCCGCACACTTCCTAAACAGAGTCAAATATGCCGCAAAAAACGAAAGCGCCCGGACTCGGTTAGAGTCACGGGACGCTCGTCGAACAGCCCTCCCCCGAAGTCTGCTCACAACTACTCTACGTTGTGATCGCCGCGGGGGGAATGGCCCGAAAGGGGTAGTCCTATGGGACAAGCTAGGTCCGGCAGGAGTCGAACCTGTTCGCAGAGCGAGCGGCGAGAGAAGGCGCGAGGGAATGGATCACTTTCGTGATTTGGATAGGAAGTACGGGAGAGGGTAAAGTTAAGTCATCCATGGCCCTACAATTCAAGTCTGGACTCATAGTTTTTGCGTTTGTCACTCTGGGTTGGACGTCGTCCTGCCTGGGACAGACTCCTCAGCAATCACCTGTGCCTGGTCAGGGAAATAGTCCGGAACACCCAGGGATAGCCTCAGCCAGCCGGCAACTGCCCGCTCAGCCATTGTACGGAAGCATTAGCGGAACGGTCGTCGATCAAAGTGGAGCGGTCGTCGCCGGAGCCCGTGTGAGACTCAGTCGTGAAGATCAATCTCCAAGCCAAGAGGTGCTATCGGGCAACGACGGGCAATTCTCTTTTGCCAACATTGCTCCCGGACCTTTCCAACTCACGGTTACTTCGGCGGGGTTCGCGACGCAAACATCCTCTGGAATCCTCCATTCGGCGGAGAACTACATTGTCCCGAAGAGCGCGTTGGCGGTTGCGACCGCGGTCACTGATATGGAGGTCGGACTTTCACAGACGGAAGTGGCAGAAGAGCAGATCAAGGCTGAAGAGAAGCAGCGTGTGCTCGGCGTCCTGCCAAATTTCTATGTCAGCTACATCCCCAATGCAGTTCCCCTCACCTCGAAACAAAAGTTTAAGCTTGCCTTGAGGACGGTGGTGGATCCATTCACCTTGGTATTTGTGGCGGGCGGTGCGGGAGTTGAGCAGGCGCAAAATCACTTCGCCGAATATGGGCAGGGCGCGCAAGGTTATGCAAAGCGCTTCGGTGCCGGTTATGCCGACACGGTTGCCGACACTTTCATAGGAGCCGCCATACTGCCATCGCTTCTGAAGCAAGATCCGCGTTATTTCTACAAGGGAAGCGGTAGCCCGCGATCACGGATTCTGTATGCGATTGCCAATGCAGTGATTTGCAAAGGCGACAATGGACACTGGCAGGCAAATTACTCCAATATCCTCGGAAGCGTGGCTGCGGGCGGTATTTCAAATCTCTACTATCCACCGCAAGATCGCAATGGAGTGGGATTGACTTTCGAGAACGCGGCAATCGGGATTGGCGCAAGTGCCATCGCCAATCTCTTTCAAGAGTTTCTCATCCGGAAGCTGACACCGAAAGTTCCTAACAACGTTCCGGCCAAACCCTAAATCACCATCGGCAAGGACTCACATTGTCGGCGGAACACCGCCATTTCACTGATTGGCCGCCAGTGTGCCACAACCGCAAAGGCCGCAAGCATCTGGATTGCCGGTTGACTGTTCCCGGCATCAGGCAATGCGAGCGCCGGCTCAGAGCCGCGATGCCTTTGCGCGCTTGCTTTCGGCGAGCCGCAGCGGCGCTGTGGAAGCCAGTTCCACGCGGTTCCTTCCTTTGTTCTTGGCGCGATAAAGAGCCTGGTCGGCCGCCTGGATCACCTGCTCGGGCTGGCGGTTGCGGGTGCTCGGCTCGGCCACTCCGATGCTGACTGTCACCGATAAACGATCGGGCGACTGGTTGGGAACCACGGAACCAGTTCTCTTCCTGGCGGGTTTTCTGCGATCAGACTCACCCCTTCGAAGATCGTTCCCAGGATCGCTTCTTTTCTCGGCACTTCTCTCAGCTCTTCTCTCGGAACCGCGCACCTGAAACGTGGATTTCTCGATGATCTGGCGCAGCGAGTCCAGATGGCCGAACGCTTCTTTCGCTGAAGTGTTGCGAAAGACTATGGCGAACTCCTCGCCTCCGCAGCGGAACGCCTGGCCGTCGCCACCGGCTTGCGACAGCCGCTTGGCCACCATGCACAGCACCTGGTCGCCAACATCGTGGCCATAGCTGTCGTTGAACTTTTTGAAATGGTCGATATCGACGATGGCAATGGCATATTGCTGGTCGAGCGAAAGCAGGGCCTCGTTGAAGGCGCGGCGTCCGCGAATGCCGGTAAGCTCGTCGTGATAGGCGAGCACGTAGGAAGTCTCAATCAGCGAGACGCCGAGAATCAGGGCGGCGGTGGCGACGTAAGCGTCTGACATTTTGCCGACCGGGGCGAATTGGAGCCACATGAAAACGGCTGCCACCGACCACACAAAGCCGGGTTCCATCGGCTTGCGCGTTTGAAAGAAACGCCGGACAAACACGGCGAGGGCGGCTGCAAAGCTCAATAGAATCCAGAGCGGGATCGCGGTCGCCCCGGGATGATGCGGATTGGCGGGGCTATTTTCCGGCCGGCACAGCACGGCGAAGACAACCGATTCCAGGAACAGCAATCCAAAGCGGGGCGCGATTCCGGCAATGATCAGGCCACGCTCGCGCATCGAGGCGAACACAATGAAGTTAAGCGGGATCAGCAGGGCGGCGAGTGCGACGGCGGTGCGGCCGGGTCCGCTGAGAACTTGTCCGGCTTGAGCCTGACCATTGGAAAAGAATTCGACGGCGCGATGCGCGAGCAGCAGAACCAGAAGGGAAAACAGAACGCGGCTGGAATTGAAACGCCAGGCCAAAAGCAATCCGCCAGCGAACACGGCAACGTAATAGAAGGCCAGCGAGGGCGCGATCTGCACGAAGAGAGAGCTACTGGCGAGCATCGCCGCCAGCGCTAATAACAAGCCGCCAGGAACCAGCCACGCCTTCCAGGTTCTGCCGTTCACTTCTTCAGAATACGGCAGCCGGGGCTGGGACGCGGTTATGTTTCGGGCACAGGCATTGCCGCTACTGCATAGGACGCCAGCAGTGGTAGTCTTCCCTGTTCATCTTCATTCATCTTTCGCATCCATGGCTCGCGCATCGCATTCCGCACTTTATTCCGCACTCCGCATCGCAATTGACACCGGAGGCACGTTCACCGATTGCGTGTGGGTCGATGGCGATGCTCTCAAGACTCTGAAAGTATTCTCGACGCCCGACGATCCGTCGCGCGCGATTGCCGAAGCTTTGCGGAAGATTGGAGAAACCGCGAGAAAGACCCGCGCCGGCGCTGCCGTCACGCTGCTGCACGGCACGACTGTCGGGACCAACGCTCTGCTGCAAAGAAAAGGCGCTCGCGTGGCGCTGATTACAACGTCGGGATTTGAAGACGTCATTGAGATTGGACGGCAGGCGCGTCCTCGCCTGTATGACTTTTTCTTTGATCGGGTTGCCCCGCTTGTCCGGCGCGAGCTGCGATTCGGCGTCCAGGAGAGAACAGATGCCGAGGGCCGCGTACTGGAGCGGCCTACGGAAGCGGAGTTGGCGCGATTGCGCGACGCGGTGCGAAGCGCCGATCCGGAGGCCATCGCCATTTCTTTGCTCTTCTCGTTCGCCAACCCGGAGAACGAAGCGGCCGTGACTGCGGCCGTGGCGGAACTCGGCAAACCGCTGTCTGTGTCTCATCGGATTCTGCCCGAGTTCCGGGAATACGAACGCACGAGCACGGTCGTGGTGAACGCCTATCTGCAGCCGCTTATGCAGACCTATATGGAAAGACTGGCGGCGCGCGTCAATCAGCAAGAAGAAAAAGAGCACGCGGGTGAATCGGGACACGCCTCCGGCGCAGCGCGGAAGCGAGGCGAGACGCGGATCTTTGCCCCGCGCATCTTTGTCATGCAATCGAGCGGCGGGATCACGGCGCTGGAGTCGGCGGCGCGAGAACCGGTGCGCACAGTGTTATCGGGGCCGGCCGGCGGACTGGTGGGCGCGGCGGCTATGGCCGGCCGCAGCGGGTTTGGGAAGATTCTCTCCTTCGACATGGGAGGAACTTCGACCGATGTGGCGGCCGTGCAGGGTGAGGTTCGAGCCGGCGGCCAATCGGAGGTGGCCGGGCTACCCGTGGGAGTTCCCATGCTGGAGATCCACACCGTGGGCGCCGGCGGCGGCTCGCTGGCTCGCTTCGATGCTGGAGGCTCGCTGCGCGTGGGACCAGAATCGGCGGGCGCCGATCCGGGACCGATCTGCTACGGCCGCGGAACCGAACCCACGGTAACCGACGCCAATTTACTGATGGGTCGCCTTCGCCCCGACCGTTTCCTAGGCGGCGAGTTCACGCTCGACGTAGAAAGAACGCGGCGGATTACATCGGAATGGCTGAAGAAACAGGGCTCGGGCTCCTATTTGAGCCTGGAACAATTTTCCGCCGGCGTCGTGCGTGTGGTGAATGCGAACATGGAGCGGGCTTTGCGCGTCGTTTCCATCGAACGGGGCTACGATCCCCGCGATTTTGCGCTGGTGGCGTTTGGCGGAGCCGGGGGTCTGCATGCCTGCGAACTGGCAGAGGCACTGGCAATTCCGACAGTGATGATTCCAGCGCGGCCGGGCGCGCTTTCAGCGTTTGGGATACTGGTCAGCGATGTGGTCAAGCATTACTCGCGTACGCTGCTCTGGCGGTTTGCCGATCATTTATCGAAATCGGTACCGGCAGTGCCGCAGGCAAAACTGCAGAAAGAATTTCGCAAGCTGGAGGCGGCGGCGCAGAAAGAGTTCCGCGCGGAACGGTGGCGCGGAGCGCTTCAATATGAAAGGAGTCTTGACCTGCGGTATCGCGGTCAAGGCTACGAACTCAACGTGCCCGCCGGGGATAACGATAACGATAAGGACAACCTCACCGCGCGCTTCCATCGAGAACATCAGCGCCGTTACGGATATCACCACGCGGACCGGGAGATTGAAGTGGTCACGCTCCGTCTGCGCGCAAGGTTGCGAACGGCGCAGCCCCAGTCCCAATTCCAATACAATGCTACGCAGCGAGCGGCGCGAAAACCATCGCTCCGCGTGGTGCCAGTCGAACGTGCGCCCGTGTTTTTTCACGACAAAACCGTGACGACGCCCGTGTTTGAACGTGGACACCTTGTACCCGGCCGCTTGATGAGGGGACCGGCTGTGATCGCGGAATATAGCGCCACCACGGTGATTCCGGCGGGAAAGAAGTTTTGGCTGGATGCGTCTGAAAACTTAGTGATTAGAATCCGGTGACGCGCGTTCTGATACTCAGCTTCATGTGTTCTCCACTCGAATCTCAACAGGACACCCGTCGGCGGCAATCTCCCTAATCAGATCAATGAAGTTGTCGGCCATTTGCTTTGCCCCGGCTCCGATCTTGTTGTAATGCCTGATCACCAGCCTGTACGGGACCTCGACCTCGTTGATTGAACCATGCGCAATGCTGTCGTTCAGAGCGTCCAAGTTCCTCCCAGGCCAATCAGGTGCGCCTACAGCCCGGAAAAAGGAGTTGTACACGTCATCCTTGGACTGCCATTTTGCGCCGTCTAGCGGGAGTTCCTTTAAGGTGCTCAAGCGCCCCTCACTCTTCGTCTGGCTCTTTCTTTTCCTCGATCGCCATATCCTTCAATTCACTGGACTCGAAAACGTCTCCACATTCCTGGCATTCCACATATTCGGATTCTTCGTCGCGGGAAACGATCTGGACCTGAGGATGCTTGCACTGTTCGGGACTGACTTTCTTTTGATGGGAACGCAACGGCTGGCTAAGCGTCATAAACTTTGTCGACCGTTCAAAGCTTGAGAGGGAACGGGCGTTTTTCCCAAATTTTCGATATTTTGCGGCGGCGGGCTAAGTAATGTCAAGTACCAAGAGCGGATTGTCGTACCACAATAGAAATGTCCCCTGATTTTCGTTTCATGCTGCCCCGGAAAAGAGGAATGCCTGCCTTGGTGGAAAAGCCTTTTTCCGTTCCAGTCGCAGTTGCCGGATTCCAAAAGTACGGGGGGCCAGTACTAACTGGTTATCATCTTCGGAGCACCTGGTGGAATTAAAGACAGACGGAAGACACCACGCGCAATTTCAAGACGATGGCCAACTGGCTCATCACAGCCCTACTGAATCTGAATCACGCTTTCCGAACTGCCGGCTTTGATCTCCTCCACTCGCGCCACCACATTGCGGGCAAACGCGAACAGCGACTTCGCATGCGGAGAATCTTCTCCCTGAAGCACGGACGGAACGCCGCTGTCGCCCGATTTGCGAATTTCCGGATCGAGCTCGACGCTTCCGAGGAAGGCAATGTCAAACTGTTTCGCTGTTTTTTCCGCGCCGCCGCGCGAGAAAATGTCGACTTCGTGCTGGCAGTGCGGGCACACGAAATAACTCATGTTTTCCACCATGCCGACGATGTCCACCTTCATCTGGCGGAACATCTCGATCGCCTTGCGCGCATCCTGCAGCGAAACATCAGACGGCGTAGAGACCACGATGGCTCCAGTCAACGGCACAGTCTGAATCAGCGAGAGCGCCACGTCGCCGGTTCCCGGAGGAAGGTCAATGACAAGATAGTCAAGCTGTCCCCACTGCACCGATCCCAGGAACTGCTTGATGATCGAATGCAGCATCGGGCCGCGCCAGATAAGCGGCTTGTCGCCCGGGTTGAGGAAGCCGACCGAGATCACCTTGAGCCCATGCGAATTGATCGGCGCGATCTGGCCTTCGGCCATCACTTTCGGTTGCTCGTTGGTGCCGAGCATGAGCGGCACGTTCGGCCCGTACACGTCTCCGTCGAGCAATCCAACTCTGTGGCCCATCTTAGTGAGGGCGATTGCCAGATTGACCGAAAGCGTGGTTTTGCCGACTCCTCCCTTGCCGGAACCGACGGCGATAATGGCGTTGACGCCAGGTAAAGGTTGCGGGCTGGGCTGTTGCTGGCCGGGATGATGCGAATGAGCGCTCATTCTCCGATTATACGGGAGGGGAAGGACTAGCGATTGCAGAGACCAGAGGTTAGATTGCAGAGGTGAGAGCTCCAGGGCTCACATTGCCGTTTGCGTCGGAGTTGTTCACTTCTGCAATCTAACCTCTAACCTCTGACCTCGCTAGTAGTGCCCTTCTCCCAACTGCACCTTGCCGCGAAACTTGTGGTAGACGAACGCGAAATAGGCCACCGCGAGCACCGCGGCGAACGTCCACCAAACCAGGCCGACGCTCAGCCCGTGACTGCCGGCAGCGGTGTTGTAGATGGTGAGGTCGTATCGCTGGTCGCGGGCAGGCAGTACGACGGGATAGAGCGCGAACGCTGCGCCCACCAGCATCGCGGTGATATACAGGCTGGAAGCAACGAACGCAAGCTTCTCTTTGCCCTTGGGATTGGCCCAGAGCATTACTCCGAGGCTGGCGACAACCACGATCGGAACCAGTATCCCAACCGGGTGCTTCCCGTAGTTCACCATGATCTCGGGCCGGATGAAATAAGTCGCAACCAGCGTACTGAAGGTCAAAAAAAACTGCAGAGGCCAGCAGAGCAAAGCGAAACCACGGGCGCGGCGGCCGAGATCCTCGTCGGTTTTGAGGGCGACGTAGTAAGAACCGTGCGCCGCCAGGGTCACTAACGCCACCACGCCGGTGAGTATCGTGTACCAATCCAGGATGCCCGTCTGTGAGCTGAGTTTGAAGTTAGTCCAGAGCGGCTCAAAGAAATAGCCGCTCGCATCCAGCGGAACTCCGCGCACCACGTTACCCAATGCTGCCCCGAAAAACACAGCCAGCAGAATGCTGGAAAGGCTGAAGACCACGTCGAAGAAGTCCTGCCAGACCGGAGCGTCGATGTGAGCCCGGAACTCAATCCCGATCCCGCGCAGAATCAGCAGCCACAGGACAATGGTCAGCGGAAGGTAGAAGCCACTGAAGCTCGACGCGTAGAGTTGAGGGAATGCAAAATAGAGTGTGCCGCCAGCCGCCAGCAACCAGACTTCGTTACCATCCCAAACGGGGCCGATGGAGCGCAAGACCAGGCGTCGCTCGTCATTAGTTTTGGCCGCAATCAGATAAATCGCGCCCGCGCCAATATCGAATCCGTCGAGCACAACATAGGTCGCGATCATCACTGCGACAATGCAGAACCAAAAGCTCGCCATATTTACCTTGCCTCCGTCGCCGGATGGCGATTGGACACGGATTCGTTTTCGGCTATCGGGCCGTTCTCAATTTCCCGCCAGATCAGGAATAGGCCGAGAATGCCCAGCACCATGTAAATGCCCATGAACCCCAAAAGAGTAAACATGCCGTTGCCCGCCGAGACCAGCGTGGAGTAGCCCGCTTCGGTGCGCATCAGCCCATAGACCAGCCAGGGCTGGCGGCCGAGCTCGGCAGTCATCCATCCCGCCGTATTCGCAATATAAGGAAAAGGCGCTGTCAGCATCAGGATCCAGAGCATCCACCGCGCGTTAAAGAGTCTGCCGCGCCACAGCAGAAACAATGCGACGACCATAACAGCGACGAAAAATGTCCCCAGGCCAACCATGATGTGATAACTGTAATAAAGCAATGGGATGTTACCCGGCCAGTCTTGTTTCGGGAAAGCGTCAAGTCCCCGGACGTTGGCATTCCAGCGTCTGTAAGTCAGCATGCTCAACATTTTCGGGACTTCAATCGGGTTATCGATCTTGCCTTGCTGATCGTTAGGCTGACCTACGATCACCAGCGGCGCTCCGGGCTGGCCCTGAAACAATCCCTCCATCGCCGCCAGAGTCACGGGTTGCAGGTCGGTTACCATTTTGCCTTGTCCGTCGCCCGTCGGAAAAATCTGCAGCACACTGAACACGCAACCGGCGATCACGCCGGCCTTGACGAAAATTCGGGCGTGCGCCGTCCACTTGCCGGAGAGCAGATAGAACGCACCCACCGACGTCATGATGAACGCTCCCGTGATCGCCGCTCCGCTCATGTTGTGCGCGTATTGCCATCCGGCCCAGGGGTTCAGCACAAAATCCCAGAAGCTCGCCAGTTGCAAGCTCCCGTCCCGAGCCGTGAAATAGCCGACGGGATGCTGCATGAAAGCGTCGGTGGCGATGATGAAGTAGCCCGACAACCATGAGCCCACGAAGACGGCGACCGCCGACAGCCAGTGGGCCTTCGGGCTCAACCGCTTTTCTCCGTACAGAAATAATCCGAGGAACGCCGATTCGAGAAAGAAGGCAAACATGCCTTCCATGGCAAGGGTCTGGCCGATGACGCCACCCGCGAAGCGCGAAAAGTGCGACCAGTTGGTGCCGAACTGGAATTCCATCGGAATGCCGGTCACCACACCTAACACGAAATTGATGCCAAAAATCCTTCCCCAGAAGCGGGCCGCCTGGTGATACACGGGATCGTTGCGCCGCAATCCGATCGTCTTGAGCACAACGATCAGCAGGGCAAGGCCCATGGTCAACTGCGGGAAGAGATAGTGAAACGTTGCGGTGAAGGCAAAATGAAGGCGATGCACGAAAAGTGCGCTGTCCATAAGTACGGCCTCGGGTCCCAGTTACTCAGGTCTCAGCTTTGAGCCCTCCAGCTTAGCAGCAATGCAGCATAGGTTGTCGGTTAATTAGCCAGCAACAATACTAACTCCGAAATACTAACTCCGAACGTATTTTCTGCGTGCCGACTCTGCACGCCGCATCTCCCGGCGGCGCGCCGCACCTTCATAGCGACGCTTCTCATCTTCCGTCTCAGGGACAACAGGAGGAACCACCAGGTGATTCCCAGCAGCGTCTATGGCAACAAACGTCAAATAGGCAGAGCTAACGTGACGGTTCTCTTCGGAGCGATAATACTCTACCCAGGCCTTCACGCCCACCTCCATCGAAGTGCGGAAGGCGCGATTGACCGACGAGCGCAGGATCACGAAATCTCCCACCCGAACGGGCACAAGAAAGTCCATATGGTCAATGGACGCCGTCACCACATAGGCGCGCGAGTGACGGTGGGCGGCCATGGCGCCAGCCAGGTCGATCCAGTGCATGAGGCGTCCGCCGAGCAGCGCATTCAGCGGATTGGCATCGTTGGGCAAAACGATCTCGGTCATTTCAGAGATCGATTCGCGCACCGGCCGGGGGAGAAGTAACTTCGCTTTGTCGTTGTCGTTCATGTTGTCGTTCATAGATTGTCAGGGCAAACGGTGTCAGTGCATCGATCGTCAGTTCAATCGGCCGTTCATGAATCGTTAGATGAAAACAGCGCTCTGCCGGGCGCGATATGTCTGGAGATAGCAGTTTGCGAGTCTGAGCACACGCGAGTCCGGGCGTGGGCCGAGCCAAGCCCCACTCGCCAGGTCGAAGGTCAATTTCCCATGTTCGATCGGAGCGTGGTCTAACTCGCAGACAAAGCAGATCGTTACTTGCTCCCGGCTAACGCGCGCAACCGAAAACCGAATTGCATCCCAGTCGCGGTGCCGCGGAAGGTGCGGACAGGCGGTTGCGTAACCAAGGTTGCAGAATTCCCGTATGTGGGTGTCAGCGGTCGCCAGTTCCTGCCCCGAGGCGCGGCAGTTTCCCGTCCATCCCGCTCCCAGCGGCAGACGCGAAGGATGCGGCCAGGAGCCGTCGTTCACGATTTCCCGCGGCACAAAAAAGGGGCAAGCCAAGTTGACTCCTCGGAGAAAAGCCATTGTAACGCGGGGCGTGATATGAATGGAAAGAGCAACTCTCGGCCCTCGGCTTTTATCTGAGGACTGGGAACTGGCTGCTGGGAACTGGGAACTGATCTTATGGATCGCATTGCCCTGTTAAGCGAAATTCTTACCACGAATCCCGAGGATTCGTTTGCGCGCTATGGACTGGCGCTGGAGTACTCAAAGACCGGACAAATCGAGCAGGCGCTGCAGGAATTCAAAACGCTGATCGGAAAAAATCCCGATTACACTCCCGCGTACTTCATGGCAGCGCAGACGCTGGCCAGTGCCAGCCGCGTCGATGAGGCCAAGCGCATGCTGGTGGATGGCGTCTCCTGCGCCCGCCGCACCGGCAACACGCACGCCCAGTCAGAGATGACGGCGATGCTGGAAGAACTGGGGTGAGGCAAGTCAAAAGTCAGAAGTCAGATTGAAGAAGTGAAACCGAACGGCACTCTGGCGGTTTTCACTTCTCCAATCTGACTTCTGACTTTTGACTTCCTGATACACTCTCTTGTTCTGCGGAGGTACGTCATGCGCCGTCTTGCTTTTCTTTTCGTCCTTCTCTGCTCTCTTCCCGCATTCTCTCAAGCCAAACACCCCTTCACTTTCGAAGACATGATGAAACTGAAGCGCGTAGGCGAACCGGTGCCGTCGCCCGACGGGAAATGGGTGCTCTTCAGCGCTGTAGATGTGGATCTAGCCGCAAACAAAAAGACGCCGCACATCTGGATCGTGCCGCTGAATACGAATAATGGAGCGACGGGCGTCTCGCCCGTCCAAAGCGAACGCGTTCTGATCCCCGATCAGGATGGCGACCGCCCGCGCTGGGCTCCGGATGGCAAGCGCTTCGCGTTCCTCTCAACAAAAGAAGGTGGCTCGCAGATCTGGATTGCCGATTTCGATGACGCGGCTGGCACAGTCACAGGCGTCCACAAGCTGACTGCGATCGCGACCGAAGCCGGCGGTGAACTCTGGTCGCCGGATGGCAAGAACATTCTCTTCACTTCGGATGTTTATCCCGAATGCGTCGGTGCGCCCGACAGCGAAGTCGCCTGCAATGCGAAAAAGGTGAAAGAGGCAGAAGACTCGAAGGTCAAGGCGATCATCTTCGACCGCCTGCTCTATCGTCACTGGAATGCCTACAAGCGAGGGATGCGCACTCACATCTTGGCGATTTCTGTAGATGCCTGCGTAGGGACGGCCGCCCCCGGCTGTCCAGCGGGCGCAGCCCGCGACCTCACGCCCGGCGACTACGACGCGCCTCCGTTCTCGCTAGGCGGGCAGGACGATTACGCCTTCTCGCCCGACGGGCAGGAGATTTGCTACACCTCGAACCACGACAAGGTCGAAGCCACCTCCACCAACAACGATCTGTGGACTGTCCCGGTGAATTGGCCCGCGAACGCCACGCCAGCCGAAGTGTTGGCGAAGACGAAGAACATCACCGCCGACAATCCCGCCAGCGACTCGACGCCGCTCTATTCTCCCGATGGCAAGTACATCGCCTACCGCGCCCAGCAGCGTCCGGGATACGAGAGCGACCGCTTCCGCCTGATGCTGTACGACCGGAAGACGCGGGAGAAGAAGAACTTGACGGAGGATTTCGACCGCTGGGTAGGGACGTTTACGTGGTCGCCGGATTCGAAAAGCGTCTTCTTTTCGTCCGAGGACAAAGGCGAGTCGCCGATCTACGCTCTTGATTTTACGAAGGAGCACATTGCTCCCGCCCCGGGTGGTGACATCTCGCTAAACCTCCCCAACATCAACGTGCGAGAGATTGTCCGCGGCTTCAACGACGATCTAGCAGTCACCCCTGACGGGAAAATATTGCTCTTCACCCGCATGTCGATTAAGGCACCGAACCAAGTCTCCTTCGCCCTCTCAGACGGAACGTGGGCAAAGGTCGAACACGCTGCGCTCAGCTGTGGCGATTACAGTATCGCGAAGGAAATTTCGTCTTGCGTGCGGCTCGTAGTCGACGGTGCGATGAGTCTCGCAGATCCGAACAATGGAACTCTTGTCCAAGTCGCCATGTCGCCCCTCGAACCCTTCTGGTTTACAGGCGCGCACGGCGATAAAGTCCAAGGCTTCCTCGTCAAGCCGCCGAATTTCGACCCCTCCAAGAAATATCCCGTGAAGTTCCTCATCCACGGCGGCCCCGAGGGCGCTTGGGGAGACGACTGGAGCTATCGCTGGAATCCCGAACTCTTTGCCGCCAACGGATACGTGGTCATCATGATCAACTTCCACGGCTCGACCGGATACGGACAGAAGTTCGTTGACGCCATTAACGGCGACTGGGGCGGCGCTCCGTTTGAAGACCTGATGAAGGGCCTGGACTACGCAGAACAGCACTACGGGTTTATAGATAAAGACCGCGAGTGCGCGCTCGGCGCCAGCTACGGCGGATACATGGCCAACTGGGTGCTCGGCCACACCGACCGCTTCAAGTGCATCGTCTCGCACGATGGCATGTTCAATGCCGAGTCCGCCTGGGGCACGACCGAAGAGCTCTGGTTTAACGAATGGGAGTTTAAGGGCACACCCTACACGAACCGCGAGTTGTATCGGAAGTGGTCTCCGCATTTGTTTGCGACGAATTTCAAAACCCCCACGCTCGTCATCCACGGTCAGCTCGACTACCGCCTCGACGTGAGCGAAGGTTTCCAGCTCTTTACCACGCTGCAGCGCCTGGGCGTGCCGTCCAAGATGCTCTACTTCCCCGACGAAGGCCACTGGGTACTGAAGCCGCAGAATTCCCAGCTCTGGTGGAAGACGGTGACCGACTGGGTTGATCAGTGGACGAAAAAGTAGTCAGTGGTTGGTCGGCAGTCGAAGTCGTTCGCTATTTGCCGATCGATCGATGTCCGGCAGAGACGCGGCTTGCCGCGTCTGAGTTCACGCGAACCTCGCCTCTGCACGTACGTACCATCCGCGGGGAAACTCCGCTGCTCCGGCCGAAGCTCCTTAGGGCGGACTTCCCATCGTCGTCTCGAAGAGAATTCCGTCACTCCCTTTGCACGAAACGGCACCTTCGCTTGTCTTCAAGCAGCTTGTTAGCAACGGGATTGCTAACGGAAGGATTGCTTGCCGAAGGATCGCTCGCCAAAGACTGATTGGCTGAAGGATTCCCAGCGGCCTGCGCTGCGGCCCCACCGCCACTGTCGCGTTCCGTCGGGTTCACCGGCGTCTTAGTGGACGGCTCCGCCGCGGGCCCGACAGCTTCGACCTCGCCCTTCGGCGACTCGGAGTCCGACTCACAAGACTGAGCAACCACATCGCTAGCGCCCGGATTTCCCGTCGCGCCGGAGCTTGCGCCCGTACCAGAAGCAATATCCTGGCGCGCGTCGGAAGCACTCGGGCTAGCAACCGAGTCATCCGTCAGAGCACCCTGTGGCACTGCGAACAGCACCTCCGGCACGCCTTGTGGCGCAGCCGTTTGCGCGCCAAATTGCGGCGCACGCTTCGCAGTCGGAGCCCTGGCGCGGATACTTTCGGGCTGCGCCGCAACCATCGCTGCCAAACTTTCCATTTGAAGCTGCGCGCTCGATGGGCCCGCGCTCACCGTGATGAACACATCGCAAGGGCCCACGCTTCCGGCCGAGGGCACGATGGAGACGGTACCGTCCTGAGCACTCACGACCTGCGCCTGCGATGATCCGAGGACAACGGGCATTCCTTCGCTGTCGGGACTGACCCGAGCCAGCGTGGTAGCAAAGGTGACGTTCACTCCCATCACCGGATTCGCGGCGCTTGAGCCGTCGGTCACCCGCATAACCAACGGCTGAAAGGACTGCCCTGTCAGCACAGCTTGCGGCGATCCACTGACCATCTCCAGCGTCCAGAGCGAAGACGGCGTGGAAAACAAAGTGAAAGGCTGGCTGCTACAGGGTGTATTGTTCGGAGCGACACAAGCGCTCACCTGCACAGTGGCATTCTGATTCGTGAGCTGTGCCGTGATTGTAGCAAATCCCGAACTGTTGGTGGTCGCACTGCCCGCCGAAAGCGCAGCCGTGCCCAGGGTGAGTATGAAATTAACCACCACATCCGACTTCGGCACGCCCAGGTCTAGCGCTTCGACGGTGAGCGGAACACCGAGTGTCGCGCCCTGCCCAACCCAGCGCGTCGGCGTCACCGCAGCCAGGTCGAGCGTGGTTGAGGTTCCCACCACCGTTGCCTGCTGCGTCTGCGGCGGCGAGTACGACGCTGGCGCCAGAGCGATCGTGATCGTGCTCGCCCCGGTCGCGGTGGGAGTCACCCAACTGGAAGATTCTCCCGCTTCATCGCTCAGCACCGAACACGAAGACGCTGCACTGCACGCCGAGAACTGCAAGCCGTTGGCCGCGCTCCACGCAACGGTTGCCCCACTCACTGGAGTGATTCCATCGGCGGCAACTGCGCGCACGCGGATGGCGCTGGCCGCTTGAGACCCAACCGGAGTCGCCGGCTCCGCGCCTTGCAGCAGAAGCAAGAGATCCGTGGGCGAAGCGCCATACGTCAGCGCGCCGATCATTTGCGAAAAAGCGCCGCTCACCGGATTCGTAACCTGAATTGAAACAATTCCATCCTGCGGTCCGGCGGGCAATGCCACCTGGATCTGGCTCGCCGACGCAGAAAGAGTGTTCCCGTTATTGCCGGCAACAGTCACCTGCAGTTCCGGATCGAAGCCAGTGCCATTGAGCGTGGTCAATCCGCCAGCAAGACTGATGCGCGCCGGCGTAACCGTATCTGAATAAAGCAGGCTGGCCTGGTAGAAGTAATCGGGACGACCGTCGCCGCGGAAGTCGGCCACTCCCACCCGGAACGTATCTGAAACGTTGAACTGCGCATCCAGCCGGGTCATCGCAAAAGTCGTCGAGTTGAATGCCGAGGGCGTGGATGCAGGCGCGGGATCGCCGCTCTCGTCGCTCAATTGCCAAATGCCAATCACGGGCAACAGTTTGGTTTCGGTCGGCTGGCCCGTTTCATCGATCGCGGTCACCGCGACCGAGGCGGTTCGGTTCGCCTGCGCCGCGAACTCGAAAAAGTCCGCGCTGCCGTAACCCGAGATCCACGATCCCCATGCGCCACCCTGCGGGAGCGCTACCGGATTCGCGTAAGTCGATCCGCTGCCGGGATGCGTTTGCACGATTTCATCCTGCAACATCAGGATGTCCTGCTCCACGTTCGATCCACTCTGTATGGTGACAAACACCGGAGCGAACGAACCCGACGGCGTCACTTGTGTAGGACCATACGGCTCGACGCCTATCGACCAGTTCGGGTCCAGCGCTTCCACGCTTAACTGGTACTGGGCGTTGGTTTGTCCGGCCGGAATCGTCAGTTGGCCCAGATCGAAAAAGCCTTCGAGGGAGGGATCGTCGGAGCCCCATCGGTTATAGGGAAGACCATTTCCGTCTACGTATCCATCGATTATGTTGCCCGCATTGCCGCAAAACAAGAACCCGGAAACGGAGGTCACAACATATTGCCGCGAGGCCTCGCCCGAGACCATCAGCCGCGCCACCACGTTGACGCCCTGCATCGGCTGCACCTCATTCCCCGATGCATCAGTAAAGTACACGCTCCCGTAAATTCTGCCCGTCGTTTGCGGGCTGCCAGGATAAAGCCGCGCGAGCACGTCCATGTCGTCCATCGCAGGGACGCCGGGGTTGGGATAGCAGATCGTGATGGGCACGCAGGAAATCGGATCGGTAAAGTGCATGACCGGAAATCCCGCATAATCGGCGCTGGTGGGAGGCGGGTTCCCCGTTATCACGTTCAGGTTGGTCTGCGACCACCCCAAACCAATCGTGCGCCCCAGCACGCGCACGAGCCGGTATTGAACATCCGGCAGTTGCGCATTGGTAGCCGCGCAGATTCCGTTGATCACCACCAATGAGTGCACAATGTTCCCGGCAGTGGAGAAGTTGTCGGGTCCGCCATAGACGGCGTTGGTAAAGCATTCGTCCAAATCGCCGGCACCTTCGCCCAGAATGGCGTCGGTGACCGTTCCGTCGTAGTCGTAGACAATTCCAACCGGAGTGCCTGTGGCGGAAGGCGTAATGTCCGCCGGGGCGGTAACAACTCCCTCGCCGTTGGTTTCGATATTGCTGCCGTTCACGTCTTCGGCAAGATGACCTCCCTGCGTCGCGGTGAGGGCAACGCCGGAGATGCTGGTCCAGGTGCTGAACGCAGTGGCAACCAGGGCATCCGCCTGCGCTTCGGTCAAGATCGGGCTCAGAGGCCCCGGGTTGGTGAAGTACTCGACCGAGCCATTCAACCAGATCAGAGCCTGGCCTTCGACTCCGGGATTGTAGCCGGAGCCCGCGACAAAAGCCGGGCCTCCGGCGCGACTGGTAACAGCGCTGCATATCAGAAAAACGGCAACCGTCAGTATTCGCGAGCGCAGGATTTGCCACAACATGGGTGTCACTCCTCTCGGGCGCTGCGGATGGCCCGCTCCAGTTGAACGACGCTCGCGCTCCCCTTATCGTAGGTCGCACGTGGCCGCGCATATGATTCGTTTCGTAAGCCAATGGCGACGGCTGGCTTCTGCACGACCACGTTCTTCCCGCTCGGGTCGAGAGCAACCTGCCCCAGTGATCCGCCCACTGGGCTGGTGAGACCCAAGCGACTCGGCGGATAGAGAAAGATCAAAATGTGCTGGCCGCTGCGCATCGGCCGATGCATGGACGCTGCCCCCGCCCACTCATGAATGGTGAGAATTTGTCCTTGCTCAACCCCGGCAATCGCCTGGTCCACGCGAAAACGCAACTGGACCGCCGGAGTCGTCCCCGGAACCGCCCGATCGGTTGCCGCAGTCGGGGTGGTCACAGTCGGCGTCGCCGCACTCGGGGTCGCCGCAGTCTGGCTCGGGGCCGGGAGCACCGTGCCCGCAAATATCATCCCGGCCCGGCGCGAAAGCTGCTTCCATCGCGGACCGAGAACGCGCTCAGCGATGACTTGATCCGTTTGCTGCGCCGCCGCAAAGCGCGACAAACAAAAGTCCGGCAGACAAAAGTTCGACAGACAAGCGAGTGCAACGGCCAACACGCGTCTCGACGCAGGCATAGCGAGTCTCTTTCTGGAGGGGACTGGACCGGTAGAGGTCCTGGGAGTGGAATCAGACTAGCGCATTATCGATCAGGCGGATGTGCGGGCGGTCACTGTGCATTTGTGATGAATCGTCAGCGAGTGCAGACGACCGCCGGCTGAAGAGATGAATTCTGCTTATTGACCATGGTCTCTGACCATAGTACTATCGCTGAGGGAGACTTGACATGGAAGAAATCGCCATTTCCAAGTTCAAAGCCACTTGCCTGGCGGTGCTTGAGAGAGTCCGCAAAACCGGGAAACCCGTCCTGGTAACGCGTTTCGGCGAGCCCATGGCTGAGCTCGTCCCTCCTCATGCGTCCAGAAAGCCGAAGCGCTGGGTAGGCTCGCTGGCGGGAACCGGGCAAATCACCGGCGACATCGTTTCTCCGGCCGGCGATGAAGATGATTGGGAGGCCCTGCGCGGATGAAACTGCTCCTCGATACTCATATTTGGGTGTGGAGTGCGCTTGATCGAGCGCGTCTTTCCAGCCGCCTGACTGCCGCACTCGAGAATCCCAGCAATGAATTGTGGCTTTCCCCCATTTCGTTATGGGAGGTTCTGACTCTGTGCCAGAAAAACAGGCTGACTCTGCATCCCAATCCCCAGGCGTGGATCGCAAATGCGCTGGACGCAGTTCCCATGCGGGAAGCTCAGATCACTTACCAGGTCGCGCAAGAAACCGCTCGCGTGCAACTCCCCCATCGTGACCCCGCCGACCGTTTTCTGGTGGCCACTGCGCGTGTGTTCGATCTGACGCTGGCAACCGCCGATGAGCAACTGCTCAAGGCTCGCCAAGTGCCAGTCTTGGCAAACCGGTAAAGTCTGGCACAACTATCTGCGACGGCGATTCGCCTTCTTGGTCGCCTTCCGTTGCGCTTTCGTGGCTTTCTTCATTGCTTTCCGCTGCTTCTTGTTTGCCTTGTTCAACATCTTTTGCTGCTTCTTGGCCTCTTTGCTGGACCGCCGCGCATTTTCTTGAGGACTGATGCGTTGCGCTTGAACCGGTATCGCCCCCGCCAAGCTGAAGGCAACCAGCAGAATGAAAGCAGCAATTCGTTTCATAACGTCTCCGAACGGGAAATCCTGCAGAAATCTTACACTGAAATAGCGCCTGATCGGCACACCGGGTGTTACTTCTGTAATCCTTAAGTTCTAACGTCAGACTCGCGGTCAGCCCGCAATCCCATTGATTATGTAGCTGCGGCTTAGTGAAATCGACGCTCTTCCGCTCAGCAGGGGGTTACTTCTGCAATCTGACCTCTGACCTCTGCAATCCCTAGTGAATCGTCTTCGTCTTCCGCGACATGTAGTCCATCAGCAAATATTGTCCGAGCGTGTAGGGCGTTGTGAAGTAGGCCTTCCCACGGCACATCTGCGTTACTTTCTGAACAAACTGCACCAGTCCATAGTCCGACGCCAGCATGAAGGTATTGATCAGCACGCCCGCTCGTTTGCACTTCGAAACTTCTTCGAGCGTCTGGCTGACCACCAGCGGGTCGAGCCCAAACGCGTTCTTGTAAATGCGCCCGTCTTCGAGTGTAAGCGCCGAAGGCTTGCCGTCCGTAATCATGACGATCTGCTTCATGTCCTTGCGCTGCCGCTGCAGAATGCGTTGCGCCATCCGCAGTCCCTCGCGCGTGTTCGTGTAGTACGGCCCAACCTTCACCCGCGCCAGCTGCGACAGCGGAACTTCTTCCGCCGAATCGTGGAACAGCACCAGCGACAGCGAGTCCCCCGGATACTGCGTCCGAATCAACTGCGACAGTGCCATCGCAACTTTCTTCGCCGGAGTGAAGCGGTCTTCGCCATACAGAATCATCGAATGCGAACAGTCCAGCATCAGCACCGTCGCGCACGAAGACTGGTACTCGCACTGATGCACTTGCAAGTCGCGGTATTCGAGGTTCAGAGGCAGCCCGAGCCCTTCGCGCTGGATGGCCGAAGAAAGCGTCGCCGTGATGTCGAGGTTCAACGTGTCGCCATACTCATATTGTTTCGAAGCGCCGCTCGCCTCGATGCCGGTCGCCATATCGCGCGTGTCATGACGTCCGAAACTCGACTTGCCGAGCGACCCCAGCAGATCGCGCAGCGCCTTGAACCCCAGAAAGTCGAGGCTCTTGTCGGTGATCTCGAACTTCGCCTGCTGCGCCTCACCAACCTGTCCGCCCACGCTCGACTGCTTCGAAGGATCGTGCGGCTGATCTTCGAATGGACGATCAATTGAGATGTAATCTTCCTGCTGCATGCGCTCGATCAGCTTCTCAATTAACTCTTCAAGCTCGCCCTCCACCTGCATCTGCTGGAGCCGGTCGCGCATTTCCTCGTCAAACATCTCGCCGTCAAGCAGCGCTTGTTCGAGGGCGCGCCGCAACTCGTCCAAAGTCTGTTCGACTTCCGGCAGTTCGTACCAGAAATTGTCGTTGAACCCGCTCTGCAGAAAATAATCCGAAAGCGCGCTGAGCAGGTCCTCCATGCTCATCTCGCTGGCGGGGTCGGGAACGTATTTGGAGTAGCGAATGCGTTTCATGAAGACCGTCGTTAGTCGTTAGTCGTTCGCGGCTCGTCGTTCGCTCTTCGCTTCTATCGTCGCGAGGCCATCGAAGCCCGATCTAAGTCAGGTCCCCGAACGACCAACGACTAGCGACCAACGACTAATTAAACCCTCTCTTGCGCCCAAACCCCGGCTCGTCCCGCTCAAACGGAGGCTGCTTCTCCGCGACCTTCATTGGCTTCTCGCCCGCCGTAAACACTCTCTCTTCGTTGCGTCCGATTTTCTTGTGCGCGTGCAGACCTTCCAGGACGAACTCCGCCGCCGACACCTGCATCTCGGAGCTGTCTTTCGGGCCGACGTTCAGCTTGCCGAGTTTTTCCATCAGCCCCTGAATCTGGCTCAGGCCCACCAGCACATCCTCGGCTGCGGCATTATCACTGAGTTGAATCTCGCCGCCCAAGTCGAACCACTGCACCACCTGACTCAGGTTGACGCCGTGAAGATAAGTGTCAAACGTCTTCGCAATCGCGGTGCGGATCAACTCGCGGCTCACGTGGTCCGCGCCTTTCATCTCGCCTTCGTACTCCAGTTCCAGCTTGCCCGTGATCGCCGGCAGCGCCGCGTAGATGTCGCTGATCCGCGGCACAATAAACTTCTCCTGATGCGTCAAAGCGCGCCGCTCGGCATTCGATACCACGTTCTCAATCGCCGAAATCGGCAGCCGCTGGCTCACGCCCGAGCGCTTGTCGATCTTCTTGTCGTCGCGCGCCGCGAACGCAATCCGTTCGATCACCTCCTGCACATACTTCGGAACATGCAGCCGCGAGCCGTCGCGGTCATTCTCGCGATCATTTTCGTAATTGACCTCGCGGTCAATCCAGGCTTCCTGCGCGGTGATGGCAATGCCTTCTTCCACCGTCGCCGGATAGTGGGTGCGAATCTCCGACCCGATGCGATCCTTCAGCGGCGTGATGATCTTGCCACGCGCGGTGTAATCCTCGGGGTTCGCGCTGAACACAATCGCAACATCCAGCGGCAGCCGGATCGGATATCCCTTAATCTGCACGTCGCCTTCCTGCATGATGTTGAAAAGCCCAACCTGAATCTTGCCCGCCAGATCGGGCAACTCGTTGATCGCAAAAATTCCGCGATTGGCGCGCGGTAGCAACCCATAATGCACCGTGAACTCGCTCGATAGTTCGTGCCCGCCACGCGCCGCCTTGATGGGATCGATATCGCCAATTAGGTCCGCGATCGTGACATCCGGCGTGGCCAGCTTCTCCACGTAGCGGTATTCGGGCGTCAGCCAGGCAATCGGCGTGGCGTCTCCTTCCTTCGCCACCAATTCGCGGCACCGCCGGCAGATCGGAGCGTAAGGATTATCGTGGATCTCGCAGCCCGCGACGAAAGGCATCTGCGGATCAAGCAGCGCAGTCAGGGCTCGTAGAATTCGGCTCTTCGCCTGCCCGCGCAACCCGAGGAGAATAAAGTTATGCCGCGAGAGGATCGCGTTCACGATCTGCGGCACCACCGTGTCGTCGTATCCCACGATGCCCGGAAATATCGCGCTACCTTCGCGCAGCCGCGACATCAAATTCTCGCGCAACTCATCTTTTACCCGGCGCGATCCGAGACGCTGTGCAGTGAAAGAACTATGGCGCAACTCGCCGAGAGAACGGGCAACACTCATGGTAGGAACTACCCCCACAGAAAAAAGCCTTATGCGGATTATACCGCCGTCGGCGCCGTCAGGAGTCAGCCGTCAGTTCTCAGTTAGAGCTGATTTAACTGAAAACTGACAACTGATAGCTGAGATCTGCGTTCAGTTCCAGAGTAACAGTCAAGACCTTCCGCAATGAGGTGGTAAGATCAGCCGCAGGAAGGGAACGAAGTTGTCGGAGCGATCAGAAACCCCTGCTGACGATCCGTTCCGTGGTCGGCACCCAACCAGTCACGAACGGATGACGGGACTGCCCTGGGATGCGTCGTATCACCCGGGCCCTGCGCCTTGGGATATTGGCCAGCCGCAGCCAGCGATCGTGCGTTTGGCATCTGCAGGCGGATTCGCCGGAGCAGTGCTCGATGCGGGCTGCGGAACCGGCGAGAACGCTCTTCACATCGCCTCGCTGGGATTGTCGGTTCTGGCCGTTGACGTGGCTGAGACGGCACTGGCGATCGCCCGAGAGAAGGCCCGAGAAAGGACCAAGAACCGCGGGATCGAGGTTGAGTTCGCTGCGGCTGACGCGTTCCAGTTCGACCGTTTGGGGCGCAGGTTTGAGACGGTGCTCGACTGCGGACTGTTCCACACCTTCGACGGCGACGAGCGACTAGGATACGTGGCGAGCCTGGCGTCGGTCATCAAGCACTGTGGAACGCTCTACGTGTTGTGCTTCAGTGACGAGGGTCCCGATACTGGCCCGCACCCCATCCGTCAGGAAGAACTGAGAGCGGCGTTCAACCCCAGCAATGGATGGAATGTTGTCGCCATACAACCGGACCGGATTCAGACGAGATACCACGCCAACGGCGCACCCGCCTGGCTAGCGACAATCAAACGAATCTAGACTGCGGGACCGATCGGCCCGGTGAGCGATCCCGTGCAGTCACTCATTGTTCTGAGTTCAACGTTCTGAGTTCAACGCTCTCAATTCCACCGCGCCTTAGCCGCCCGCCGCAGTCCCGGCAGAATCGCCTCGAGATAGCCAATCACCGCTTCCAGACGCTTTGCTTCCGACAGCGTCGAGAGCAGGCTCTGCTTGAAGTCGAGGTCAAGTGGCAGCGAGCCTGCGAGCAAGAAGGAAAGATTGCCGGCATGTTCGTCGGGCCCGGAGGGCTCTGCCCCGGCCAGTTTCGCAATCTCCGCATGCAACCGCACTGCCTGCGTCACCATCTCGGCTGCCGGCTTCTCGGGTTCGTCTTCAACCAGCGAAATCTCGGCCTGCAAAAACTCTCGATCTTCGTTGACCTGGATCACCTCAAAGCGCTCAACCCCGCGCGTCAGGATGTCCATGCGCCCATCATCATACTTCTTGGTAACGGACATGATCTCGGCCGTGCAGCCGATGTCGGCGACTCCGTCAGAAGTCGCGCGCACCACCCCGAACGGTTTTTTCTGTTCCAGGCATTCCGCGATCATCTCCTTATAGCGCGGTTCGAAGATGTGCAGCGGCAGCGGCACCCCCGGCAGCAGCACCAGTTCGAGCGGAAAGATGGGCAACAGCGAACTCACAGCGCCTCCAGTGTCACGATTTTACGCCTTCAGTAGTTGTCAGTTCTCAGTAAGGGCCAAGCGGCCGTGGGCTTTTCTGATAACTGATAACTGACAACTTGACGCCGGCATTGACTTGCCTCCCGCCACGCGATACAAGAGTCGCCATGGATCTGGACGGAAAAGTCGTGGTCGTGACCGGGGCCTCTATGGGCATCGGGGAAGCGATTGCCAAAGTTTTTGCCGACGAGGGTGCCAGCGTGGTGTTGCTTTCGCGCGATGCCAGTCGCGCCGAAGCCGCCCGCCATCGCGTCGGCCACACCGACCGCACGCTCGCCATGGCCTGCGACGTTCGCAATCGCGAGGATGTCGGCCGCGCCCTGGCGCTCACGCTGCACCACTTCGATCGCGTGGATGTGTGGGTGAATAACGCGGGTGTAGGCATCCGCGACTCAGTCGCTGATATGGAGACGTCCGCATACCGCGAATTGTTCGAAACCAATTTCTTCGGCATGATCGCTTGCATGCAGGCGGTGGTGCCCGCCATGCGCGAAGAAGGCGGCGGGGACATCATCAACATCTCAAGCGTTGCCGGACACATCCCGGTGCCTTTCATGACTTTGTACTGTGCCAGCAAGTTCGCCGTGAACGCTATCGGGAAAGGTGCGCGACTGGAGTTGCAACGCGACCACATCAACGTGCTTACCGTCTCTCCCGGGTACGTGAGCACCGATTTCGGCGAGCACGTGGTTGCCGACCGTCAGGACATCATTCGTCCGCAATCCGTGCGCGGCATCACCGCTGAGCGCGTGGCGCAAGCGGCCTTTCGCGGGTTTCGCAGAAAAAAGCGTGAGGTCATCGTGCCCTGGACCATGATTCCGGCCATAAAGCTGTACCAGCTATTTCCCGGATTGGTCGAGTGGGCGATGGCCAGGGCCATGCGGAATTCGCGCTCAGGTGAACCACCCGAAGGTAAAGAAAAGTAAATTCAGTAGACTTTCTCACTCCCGCCGCATCGAATGAAGCAGGCAGAACTGCAGTCTTCCACCCCCCGCGACGGGCCGTGTGCACGGCGGCTCTGGGGGTGGAAGCTGCCGTTAACTCTTCTGTGCTCCCTTTTCGTTAGAATAGGGTTTATGAGATTCCTCCTCCGACCTGCGCGGTTCACCCTCCCCTTGCTTCTTCCTCTGGCCGCACTGCTTAGCGTGCTGTTGCCGATCGTCGTGTTGTCCCAGTCGGCGCGTGCACAGGAAGGCCCTCTCGACAAGTCCGAGCCCAAGGGAACCACGGTCGAAGAAATCATCAAGCGCTTCTCCAGCAAGGAAAAAGAGTTCAAGGAGGCGCGCGATCAGTACACCTACCGGCAAGACGTCAAGGTCATGACGCTCGACGGCGACACGCCCGACGGAATGTACCAGCAGGTTTTCGACGTGACCTTCGATGACAATGGACGCAAGATCAAGAACGTCGTCTTTGCGCCACAGCCCACCCTGCAGCGCCTGCAGATGACCGAGGAAGACTTCGACGACATCGAGAACCGTCTCCCCTTCGTGCTGACCTCCGATGAGATCGGGGAGTACGACATCCTCTACGTCGGCCAGCAAAAGCAGGACGAACTAAGCACCTATGTTTTCGATGTGGCCCCCAAGCAGATCGTCGGCAAGAAGCGCTATTTCCAGGGGCGCATCTGGGTCGACAACCACGATTTTCAGATCGTGGAAACTTACGGCAAGACCGTGCCCGATATCCACAAGGGGAAAAGGGGCAGCGAGAACCTGTTCCCCAAGTTCACCACCTGGCGCGAACAGATTGACGGCCAGTACTGGTTCCCCACCTACACGCGCGCCGAGGACACGCTGAAGTTTTCCATGGGAGACATCCGGATCCGCGAGATCATCAAGTACACCAACTACCGGCGCTTCGGAGCGAAATCGAGGATCACCTACGAAGGCCAGGAAGTGCAGAAGGCGGATCCGAATCAGAAGCCGCCTGAGCCGCCCAAGCCGCAGTGAGGCCAGGTTTCAAGGTTTCAGAGTTTCAAGGTTTCAAAGTCCAAACCCTCGAGATCACGCTGTCTTTTGGCTCAAGGAGTCGAGCAGTCGATCCAGCAGACCGAGCACTTGGTACGACTCCCGCTCCAATGTCTCATATGCGCTTCGCTCCAGGAAGCCCAGGTCCAGAGCAATCCCCAGTTGTGTCTCCGCTTCTAGCAAGGACCCACGCGCTTGCCCCAGGAAATGCCGGAATTCGCCCGGAGTAAGTCTGCCTTGACCTTCCGCGATGTTCGATACCACTGATACTGAGGCTCTTCGGATCTGAGAGGTCAGACCGTACGTTTCGGATTTAGGAAAATTTGCCGTTGCTTTATAGGTATCAACCGCAAGCGTCTTGGCCTTCTGCCAGACCAGCAACTCTCGATAAGATCGGGCCATTAGTCTCCCGCAGTTGCCATTTCCACTTCAGGGCCCGGGCATTAGGAACTCTGAAACCTGCCTTTGCTCGCTCCTTGAAACCTTGAAACTTTGAAACCTTGAAACCTTCAGTAAAAGAGATACTTCCTCCACTTATCATCCGAGTGCCCCATAAGCCGCATGATATGGCGACTAGTGTGGAGATTGAAGGAGCGCGGTTCGCGGGCGGGCCTCATATTGGCTTCGTGAGGAAGTTGGTTGCCTTTGCGGCGGTTGCAGGGATGGCAGCAGGCGACCAGGTTCTCCCAGGTGGAAAGGCCGCCGCGCGAGCGTGGAATCACGTGGTCCAGCGTAAGTTCGCCGGAGGGAAGCGTGGTGCTGCAATACTGGCAGGTGTTGCGGTCGCGCAGCAGAATGTTTTTCCGCGATAGCGCCCGCGACTGATGCGGAATCCGGCGATACTCCAGCAACCGGATCACCGAGGGCACGCGCATGGCCACGCGGGCCGCGTGCAGGAAATGTCCGTTTTCTTCTTCGGTCATGGCGACGCCCTTCAACACCAGCACGATTGCGCGGCGCGCGGCACACACGTTAATCGGCTCGTAGGAGGCGTTCAGCACCAGCACCGGCTGATGCAGCGCGTAGCCATCGCCTTCCTGGTGCATGCCGGAGGTGAGCATCGACGCCGGAAGGTGCGACCGCATGCTGGCACCGAAATTGTGTAATCGCAACGACATGATTTCTAGCCGTGAGCCGCCACGCCCAGGCGATCTTCACTCCCTACTTCCGACAGATCTTCCGGCAAAGCGAAGACATCGGGAATTTTCAGCTTCAACGTGCGCGCGACCGTCGCCACCCACACCCGCGCCGCTCCCGCGCGAAGAAGAACCCGCGCGCACTCGGAGGCAGTGGTTCCCGTGGTAAAGACATCATCGACCAATAATATGTCGGAATTCAATATCCGCGTTGGATCGCTCGCCACAAAAGCCCCACGCAGGTTCTCGCGCCGCTGATGACGCGTCAGGCCAATCTGGCTTCCCGTCTCGCGGCGCCGCACCAGGACTCCCGTGCACAGATCAAACCTTTTCGGACGCGCCAGTTGCTTCAGTGCGCCCCGTGCAATCATCTCTGCCTGGTTGAATCCGCGCTGCGCTCGTTTGCGCTTGTGCAGCGGAACCGGAACCACCACGATCTTCCCCACCGGCATCGCCGGTTCCAGGTTGGCAATCGTCTCTGCCAGCATTCGCCCCAGAACTGCCGCCGCCGGACGAACCTGCTGGAACTTGAGCAAATGGATCAGGTCGCGCAACTCACTGTCATAGCTACCGTAAGCAACCGCCCGTTCGAACGGAGGGTCTACGCGCTCACAGAGCTTGCACCGCGTCTCCCCGTGAACCGCCTCTTCGCAATCCGCCTTCCCGCACTCCATGCAGACCGGGAAGTGCATGGCTTCTCCGCAAACCGTGCAGTACGATCCCTTCAGCGGTCGCAGTGCGAGCAGACAGGTTTCACAAACAGGAAGCCGGGAAACTCTAATTAGTGGGAAACCACAGATGCGGCAGTCAGCGGGAAAAAGCGTGAAGAATAAAGTCGCAGCAGCGCGCCTGGCAAAGCCAGCGAACCCACGCTCTGCCAACCCTTGGTCAGAATCACGGTTCGCCGCTTGGCCCTGGGCAGCCCGTATTCGAAACCCAGTACTGCTGAAGACGGCCTCCAACAACCGGCGAGTCGACAACGCTTCGCCGGTCTACACGAAGTCAGTATAGCTGCGGCGCACTCCCTATGCAACGCGGCCATCGGACTTCGAACCGCCTGACGCTTAACTCTGTGCCTGCTTGCGATCGGGCTGAACCCGATCGAGCGCCGGAATCGTGCACCAGACGTAGCCCCGCTGATAGCAATGCTCACAGCGGACTGTTTGCAGTAACAAAAACGGAAGCACATGTTTTTCAAAGAAACCGCGAGGACGGGAGCGATATGCCTCTTGTCCGCCACATCCCCGGCAACGGAATTCCTCGAAAAACCGGCTCCGAGAAGGGCCCGGAACGGGAGTCACGGAAAACCTCCTGAATCGGAGTATTCTAACCCCGTTGAAGATGCGAAGTTGCGCATAAAGGTTGCGAATAAAAGACGGCATCTCCGCTCACCAACAACTGCTAAGAGAGGGCTGCACTTGTAAAGCTGCCTTTCGGCATGGTAAGGTGCGCGGTCGCAGCTACTGTGAACCGGCAATGAAATTTCTAGTGACCACGAGGACCCTATGAGCACTTCTGCGGCGAATACTGAAGCCCCCCGCAAGCATCGCCCTTATGTTCCGGAATCGATGGAAATGAAGGAGTTCACCTTCCGAGCCGTGTTGATCGGACTTTTCCTGACCGCCCTCTTAGGCTCCGCCAACGCATACCTCGGTCTCAAGGCGGGAATGACGATTGCCGCAACCTATCCCGCAGCCGTCATCTCCATGGCGCTGTTGCGGTTGATGAAGGGTTCGCTGCTGGAAGAGAACATCGCGCGCACCGTGGGCTCGATCGGCGAGTCGGTCGCTGCCGGCGCCATATTCACCATCCCTGCCTTTGTGATGGCTGGCCTGTGGCCGGCCCTGGCGCCGGATTTCAGAACACCCGAATATTGGAAATCAGTCGCCCTGATGATGATCGGCGGCACGCTGGGTATCCTGTTCGTAACCCTCCTGCGCCGGGTGATGGTCGAGGATCCCGACCTGCCCTTCCCCGAATCCGTGGCCGCCTCGGAGATTCACAAGGCCGGACAACAGGGAGCCAAAGCCGCGAAGATTCTCTTTGCCAACATGGGCTTCGGCGCCTTCATGTACCTGCTGGGAGCGGTCAATGTTTTCAATCCCAACAACACTTTCCCGGTCAAGATCAGCGACCTCGGAAAGAAGCTGCTGCTCCGCACCAGCACGAATCCCAACGTGGCTACGACCATTACCGGTGGCGCAACGCTATTAACCGCGCCCGACATTAGTCCTGCCTATCTCGGCGTGGGCTACATCATTGGCCCCAGACTCGCCGCCCTGAACTTCGCCGGAGGCTTGCTGGCATGGGGCCTGCTCGTTCCACTCCTGACCTTCACCATCGGCCCCTACATCCAGGCCTCCATGCCGCCGGGACAAACCATCGCCTGGCCCCTGCTGGCGCAAGCCATCTACTTTTCGATTGTCCGGCCGATCGCGGTCGGTGGGATGCTCGTAGGCGCGTCGTACACCCTTTTCAAGATGCGCAAGCAGTTGGCGCTCGGCATGGGCCGTGCCGTCTCCGATCTGAAAAAGTCGGCGGCAGTGCATGCCGCGGCCAATCGCACCGAGCGAGATTTGCCCGCCAAGGCCGTGTTCGCCGGTATCGGCGTCGTATTCGTGGCGATGATTCTGCTCTACTACTATTTCATCAGCGCAGCCGGCACGCTCTCCAGTTCTCGGATATTATCTGGCTGCCTGGTCGCAGCCGGCGTGATGATCATCGTCGGATTTTTCTTTGCCGCCGTTTCCGGCAACCTCGTCGGAATGATCGGCTCGTCAAACAACCCCGTCTCCGGCCTCACGCTGTGCACGCTGGTGATTGCCGCACTGCTCATGGTCGCGTTAGGAGTCTCGGGCATCGGCGGAGTCGCGGCCGTCCTCGGAGTAGCAGCCGTAGTCTGTGTCTCGTCGGCGGTCGCGGGCGAGATGTTGCAAGACCTGAAGGTCGGACACATCCTCGGCGGCACACCCTCCAAGATGCAGATCGGAGATCTTCTCGGCATCGTCGTGGCCTCGCTCGTCCTGTTCTTCCCCATCGCCATCCTTGCCAAGGCATACACCTTCGGCAGCCCAGCGCTCCCGGCTCCGCAGGCGGGATTAATGGCCATGCTCTCCAAAGGAATCGTGGGCGGCGACATGGCCTGGCCGCTCGTGATCGTCGGCATCCTGCTCGGACTGGCGATGATCATGATCGAAGTAAAGAGTGTGATGCTCTTCGCAGTCGGCATGTATCTGCCGTTAGGCACAACCTTTGCCATTTTCATCGGAGGCGTGATTCGCTGGCTCACCGACAACTTGCGCGACCGTCGCGGCTTGAACGACGCGCAGAAAGCCCGAGTAGAAAACGCCGGCGTCCTGACCGCCTCCGGTCTGATTGCGGGCGAGGCGCTGTGCGGCCTGCTCATCGCGGGCCTGGTCGGCTCTGGCCGCGACGTAACCCTGTTCAAGTGGACTCCGCCATTTCTACTGGCGCTGGGCGCGCTAGCCGTGCTGGCGATCGTCATGATCCGAGTCCCGCTAGCGAATGCCGGCAGGCCCGAGGATCCGGCCCCGCCAACCGCGATCATGTAACGCTCGTGGAGGGACGGGCGTCCTCGCCCGTCCAAGCCGAGCGTAGCTCGGCCCCGCCACGAATCACGTAGGGACAGCCGCCCCCGGCTGTCCAGCCGAGCGCACCGGGGTCCCCGTCAAGCGCGGTGTTGGCTTGACGGGGTGGAGCAGCTCGGCTTCGCCGCCTGCATCATCGGCACGCAACCGCCTTCAGAAATTGTTTTCGATTTATGTCGATGGCCGAAAATGTCGCCCAGGTGCAAGAACGGATCGCAGCAGCCGCGCGCCGCGCGGCCCGCAATCCAGACGAAATCACACTGATGGCAGTGAGCAAAACTTTTCCCGCCGCAAACATCCGCGAGGCCTACACTGCCGGACTGCGCGTTTTCGGCGAGAACAGAGTGCAGGAGTTTGCCGGAAAGGCAGATGCCCTGCGCGACCTGCGAGACGCCGAATGGCACCTCATCGGACATCTGCAAACCAACAAAGCCGCGAAGGCGGCAGAGTTGTTCGACGCCGTGGATTCAGTCGACTCCGTGCGCATGGCGGAAAAACTGAATGCCTTCGCGGAAAGCGCGGGCAAGAAATTATCCGTCCTGATCGAGATTAACGTCGGTGGCGAGAAAGCAAAGAGCGGAGTCATGCCAGACTCCGCCGAGCTGGAGCAGATCCTGCAAGGCGCGCCGCAATGGGCAAATCTGAGAATTCAAGGCCTGATGACCGTCCCGCCGTATACAGAAGATCCGGAGGGTTCGCGCCCCTATTTCCGCCAGCTTCGTAAGATTCGCGACAGCATTGCCGCACGAGGCCTGCCGAATATCAGCCCAGCAGTCCTTTCAATGGGCATGTCGCACGATTTCGAAGTCGCGATTGAAGAGGGAGCAACATGTGTGCGCGTCGGCACGGCAATCTTCGGAGAAAGAGAGTAGAGACGGGCTCGCCTCGTCTCGGGCTGCTGAACAACTCCGGCTTCGTATCAGGGCATCGCTTTAGCGATGCCGTAAGTCTTTCGGAACCAGATGCCCCTTTAGGGGCTGGGCGTCGACATCGGAACTTTTTTCGCACCCTGCCAACCACAGCGGGACACAAAGAATGATTCCCATCAACGATAGCTCGACGGGCGCCAGCTTCGCGGTCAAAGTCCACCCGCGCGCAAAAAAGAATGCCATCACCGGCGAAGTAGGCGACGCGCTGAAACTAGCTCTCACCGCCCCTCCCGTGGACGGCAAAGCCAACGAAGCCTGCATAGATTTCTTCGCAAAACTTTTGAAGGTACCGCGTTCCTCCGTTACTATTGCAGCCGGCCAGACCAGCCGCAATAAAGTGATCCGTGTGGCAGGCTTGTCGGCGGAAGAAGTCCGGCGGCGTTTAAAAATCTGAAGCGCAGTCGAACATGCTGCCAAGAATCAGGTTCGTATCAGGGTATCGCTTTAGCGATACCGCAAGTCTTCAAAATCGAACGCCCCTTTAGGGGCTGCTCGGGAGCCACGATTGACCTTTTCCCAACGCTTCGAAGAAATCCGCACCGGCTTCGAACGCCCTTTCTGGATCGCGAACATTACCGAGATCTTCGAGCGTCTTTCCTACTACGGCGCTTTTGCTTCGCTTGCCCTGTATCTGCAGGAGAAGCTGAATTTTTCGACCGAGCAAACCGGCACTCTGACGGGCCTCTTCGGCGGCATGGTATGGTTTCTCGCCATCTTCGGAGGAGCCGCCGCCGACCGCCTCGGCTTTCGCCGCGCCCTTTCGATCGCCTACCTCATCCTCGCCGCCGCCTATTTCCTGATCGGATCGATTGCAGCCTCATGGCTGGCGCCGGTGCGCAACGCCGTGCCGCTGGGATTATTTGTCGGCTGCATTCTCATCCTTCCCGCACTCGGCATCTCGCTGGTCAAACCTTGCGTGGTGGGCACCACGGCACGAGCTTCAAAGGAGAACGTCCGCTCCATCGGCTACTCGATTTATTACACGATGGTCAACATCGGCGGAGCGCTGGGCCCTCTGTTCGCAGGATGGGCGCATCGCCACCTCGGTGTCGAGAACGTTTACCGCGTGGCTGCGCTCAGCGTCTTCGCCATGTTTTTCGTGGTCATCCTCTTCTTCCGCGAGCCGCGCCAGGCTGGCGACGCCCCTCCGCCATCGATCGCGACGGTCGCGCGCAACTTCTGCGTCGTGGTCGGCAATTACCGGTTGGTTCTGCCGGTATTGCTGGTCGCTCTGTTACTGCGCATCGGGCTGTTGATCTATCCAAAATACTCCGCGCCTTGGTGGATCTGGTGCGGGCTGCTGCTTCTCGTGCTCGCCGGGATCAGCCGCTTCATGTGGTTCCTCGTGCTCTTCACCGGGTACTGGGTAGTGTTCTGGCAGCAGTACATCAGCCTGCCCGGCTACATTCACGGCTACATCAACTCCAACGCCGCCGTCGAGACCATCCTGGTCACCGACGGCCTGACCGTGATCTGCCTCACGCTGGCGGTGAATTTCCTGACCCGCAGGATCCCGGCATTTCAGGCCGTGATTCTGGGCACCGTGATCACTTCTCTCTCGTGGGTCATCCTCGCCCTGCGTCCGACGCTCTGGGGCGCGGTGCTTTCCCTGTTCGTGCTGGCGCTCGGCGAAATCATTCAGTCCCCACGCTACTACGAATACATTTCGCGCCTCGCGCCTCCCGGACAGCAAGGCACGTACATGGGCTTCGCCTTCCTGCCCATCGGAATTGGATCGCTCATCGGGGGCTGGTTTGGCGGCACGCTGGTTCACCACTTCGGAGAAGTCACTCATCAACCGGCGCGCATCTGGTGGACCGTAACCGCGGTCGGCCTGGCCACGGCAGCGCTGCTTTGGATTTACGACAAGACACTGAGGACGAGCAACGCAGCGGGTGCCCCATCCTAACGTCGTGCTTTTCGACGTTAGGGTGGGGTAGTTGACTTTGGTGTGGAACCGCTGTTCGCATCAGGGCAAGCCTTCAGGCGCCGGATCTCGAAATTCAAGCTTCCTCACAGGCCGCACCCCCAACCAGAGCACTGTGACGCCAGATCACAGCATTTCCCTTGACACTCCTTTTATTATGGACAAACTCTCCGCGAACCGGCAGGCGGGGACGCCGTCGCTCACGAGGAAAATACCCATGCGCGAAATTACTCCCGACTACATCGCGGACCACATCCGGCGCGTACTGAAGGATGGTGGGTCGGCTCCGCACTCGGAAGAAGTGCAACACTTTTTCAAGGAAGAAGTGCAATCGCGCGGCTGGTACACGGCCGAACTAAGAAAATTTGCGGTGCGCTTCCGGCGCAGCATCGCCCGCGAACGCGGAATGGATTTCCTGGTGCAGGTAGCTGACGAGCTCTTCTCTGGCCAAATTCTTGAAGAGAAGGTGATGGCTGTTTTTCTGCTCGAAAAACAAACGCAGAATCTGGGCGACAATGAATTCCAGCTCTTTGCCTCCTGGCTCGACCGCGTCTCGAGTTGGGCTGATCACGACGCGCTGGTGCATGATCTGCTGGCGCCCATGGTGGCCGCCGATCCTGCCCGTTGCCGCCAGGTTTTCCTCTGGGCGAAGTCGCCGAATCGCTGGCGGCGGCGCGCAGCCTGCGTGGCGCTGATCCGGGGAACGCGCGAGCGGCAGTTCTTTGCAGAAATCGTGCAACTGTCGAATCGATTGCTGCATGACGAAGACGACATGGTGCAGAAGGGATTGGGCTGGCTCTTGCGCGAGACGGCCAAGGCCGATCCGAAGCGCACCGTGCCGCACCTGGTGAAGATCCGGAAGAACGCGCCGCGACTGGTGCTGCGGACCGCGTGTGAGACGCTGCCGCCGGCCACGCGGCAACAAGTATTGCGATTGCCCTCAGCTCTCAGCGCACAGCCTGGGAGACATTCCGCTACTTGACGCACTCCACATATAAACTCTCGGCGCGGCGAGACTCCAGTTCGATGCTCTCGATTTCGGGGATGCGGCTGTTCCCGAACGAGCTCACCTCCGCACTGGCAAATCCAGCTTCCCGCAACATGTGGACGAGCGAGTTCCCATCGAACATTTGCCGGTGGTGAGCTCCAGGGTGCAACAGGTCGCGTACCCCGGAAATCAGCAGCAACCTCCCGATGAACTGGTGCGATGCCTTTGGATTCGCGCGGTCCGCGAGATACTCCCGGACCGCAATCGCCAGGTCGGGTACGACTACGCGGAGGACTCCGCCCACGGCCAGAACCCGCCGGCATTCTTTCGCAACCTGTAGAGACTCTTCATATGTGAAATGCTCAAACGTGTGCGAAGAATAGATGGCTCGTACAGAGCCATCCGCGAACGGCATCCCTTTGCGGACGTCCATCCGGCGCACGTCGCGTGGCCAACGCGGAGTGCGGAAGACTTGTCGACCCAGGGGCAATCGTGAGAGCAGGATCGTGGGCGAGTTGTCGATGTTGACCCAACCCCCGATCCCCGAGGTCCCGCAACCGATGTTCAGCTTAAGTTCGTTCGGCTTAGGTTGATCCAACTTAGGTTCGCCCAACTCAGGTTCGTCCAACTTAGGTCCGTCCAACTTAGGTTCGCCCAACTCAGGTCCGTCCAACTTAAGTTCCGCTACCGCTGCCGCGTGCGGCTTCAATGTCCTTCTTCCTCCAGATATTTCTCCACCTCCAGCGCCGCCATGCAGCCGGAACCAGCCGCGGTGATGGCTTGGCGGTAGCGGCGGTCCTGCACGTCGCCGCACGCGAACACGCCCGGCACTCGCGTGAAAACGTTCTTCTGCGTAACCAGGTAGCCGTCCGCATCGGTTTCGAGTTGGCCTTCGAATATCCTGGCGTTCGGGATGTGTCCGATACCGAGAAACATTGCGCTCGTTGGAAACTCCCAGCTTTCGCCGCTCTTCAGATTGCGCAGACGCAGGGCCGTGACTTCTTTCTTGCCGACATCGAGCACGTCATCCACCACGGTATCGGTGAGAAACGCGATTTTCGGATTGGCACGCGCTCGATCGAGCATGATTTTCGAAGCGCGAAACTCCTCGCGACGATGGATGAGCGTCACCTTGCTCGCAAAGCGCGTCAGAAATGTCGCTTCTTCCATGGCCGAGTCGCCGCCGCCGATCACCGCGATTTCCTTGCCCGAAAAAAAGAAGCCATCGCAAGTGGCGCAGGAAGAAACACCGTGGCCGATCAGCGCGTGCTCGTTCGGCAGGCCGAGCCAGCGCGCCGAAGCTCCGCTGGCAATAATGAGCGTGCGGGTGTAAACCGTCTCTTTGCCGATGCTCAATTCAAACGGTTGTTTGCTCAAATGTTTGCTCAAATGCTTGCTCAAATCGGCTTTGACCACATGGCCCACGCGATAGTCGGCGCCGAAGCGCGTGGCCTGCTTGCGCATGTTCTCGATCAGTTCCGGCCCCTGGATGCCTTCGGCAAAGCCCGGAAAATTTTCCACCAGCGTGGTCATCGACAATTGTCCGCCCGGTTCATGGCCTTCGATCACGAGCGGCTTGAGGTTGGCGCGGGCGCTATAGAGGGCGGCGGTGTGACCGGCGCATCCGGAGCCCATGATCACAACATTGCGTATGTCCATAGTAGTAAGAAACCGTGTTTAAGAAACCGTTCTAGTAGATAGATTCTGAAAAACAGATTTCGCTTCAGCTTGCTGGTGGAGCGCCGGGCGTCCTCGCCCGGCCGCCAAACTGCTGGACGGCGAGGCGCCCGTCGCTCCACCGTATGAATCTTTACGGATTCTTCTTGCTGCCCGCGCCCGACTTGGTGGAAGCTCCCACGCCCAGGTGAGCCAGTTCCTGAGGCACCATTTTGCGCGCGCCCAGAGCGTCACGATAGCGTTCCATAATCGAAGAAGCAGCGTGGAAGATCGGTTCGTACGCGGTCTGATCCGTCGCCGGACTTCCTTCTTCTCCTCCCGTGCACCGCGCCAGCACCACCGACGATTTCCCAAAACGTTCCAGTTTCACGCGCGACACCGGCGTGCTGGAAGACAACATCGCGGTCGCCGAAGCCACCGTGGAAGCGCTGTCCTCGATCGAAACCTGCATCATATCTTTGGGTTCGCGCACGCGCAGCACCAGCGTCTCCACCATATTCGTCGAGTCCACGCTGAATGAGTATTGGACATTGCTGAACAGGGTGGCCCCGGGAAACTCGCGCCGCACCCGCACCCAGTCGGCCGCCGAGACCGCACCGGGCGGCAAGGGTTGCATGCCGGGGATCGGAGTGCTCTGGTCGAGTGTGGAGTGCCCGCGAGCCACTTCGTAGTCCGTGCTGAACACCGGCTTGCCCGGCACCTTGGCCAGTGCCGACGACAATTCTTTCTGCTCGTCCGCCGAAGGTTTGCACACGTTCAGGACGTTTACTTTCACCGGAGGCTGCTGGGCCGAAGCCGCCGTGGCCACAGCCATGGCCGTCGTCATGATCAGAGCTTTGAGAGGGAACACGGCGAAATTGTATCAGGGGAATGCAGAGGTCAGAGGTCAGATTTCAGAGGTGAAACCCTGTGCGTGAACACGGCAGTACGACAGCCAAGCGTTTTACTTCTGCAATCTGACCTCTGACCTCTGCATTCCTACTCGGCTGCCCCGGGTTCCGCCTCGATGGCGCCATGCCTCCGTAGCAACTGCGGCAGATTCTGCGAAAATGCCGAGCGCGGCAACACCATGTCACATCCCACTTCGTGCGCTTTCTGCTTCAGGTCGCCCTGCACGTGTGAGAGAAATCCAATGATCGACGTCCCCTTCTTCAGCTTGCTTTTCAGTTTCGGGATCAGCGTCAAAGGCTTGGCATTTGCATTGTTCAAGTCGAAGATGATCAGGGAAGGCTTTTCTTCGCCGTTGCTCTTCATCCGTTCGGCGAGTTCCTTCTCGTTCTTCACGAACTCCACCTTCACGTTCATCTTGCGGCCCGTGTCCTGAATCTTGCTCAGGAAGAACAGGTCTTCGACAAAGGCGAATACGCGCGAGGCCGCATCTTCTCGTGGAGCGGGCAGAGGCTCAGGATCAGCCACCGGGTAGGACGCGGAAAAACCCGGCCGTCGCGGTCCCCGGTTGCCGTTGCCGTTGTCGCCCCTATTTGCGCGGTAGCTGTGATCCATGGGAGCGGTGAAGATGCCTTGATGCTCCTGACGCACGCGGCCCATCGGGCCACCCGCACCTCGTTTTGGCGGACGCCGTCCACGGCGCCGTTTGTGTTTCCCTCCTCCTGCGGAGGAATGTCCGGGTCCTGCATTCATAGTTTTTCTCTGGTTAATCTTTGCAGTTAATACCGGCCTGGATCACAGGCCTGATTTTTTCGTCTTCCCCCTGCGGTCGGCACGTTAAACGTGTGCGCATCGCGCTGCTCACTGCGCGTGGCTCACTATAAATCGGCTGCCGGCAGACCAAACCCCACATCGGCTGGATACTATTCGAGAACGATGTTCAAACCATCGATGTTCAAACTGTCGTTGTTCAAACTATCTAGGCGCCTGGAGTCTTACTTGGCGCGAACGGCCAGCCTGGAAGCATGGCCATTGGGAACATCTGATGTTACTCATGAAACCGCCAACTGCGCAAGGGGAGAGTGCCGTTAGTTTTCCACACCCGGGACATTACCAAAGTGGACTATTGACTTTCCTCATGGTTCGAAGCCGTTGCATTCTTCCATCTCGCCGGTGCGGAAGCCCTTTTGAAGCCGCTCCATGCGCTCCATCCGAATATTTCCGAAAGATGACAACCGCGCCCTTTTCGCCTGAAGTTCCTCCCCGCCTGGGCCGATATAAGAGGAGTGAAACCCGCTCCTGCCAAAGAAAAACCCTCCGCATCGAACTCGCTTGCGCTGCCGGGGCAGCGCTTCGTCGCCCGCCAGCCAATTTTTGATCGCGTGCGGAATGTGTTCGGGTACGAAATTCTTTTCCGAAACGGTATTCAAGACTTCTTCAACGCCGATCCGGAACTTGCCGCCCGCTCCACCCTGGACAGTTCCCTGCTTTACGGTATCAATACCCTCTGTGACAACCGCCGCGCCTTCGTGAATTGCACCCGCGATGTCCTGTTCAAGGATCTGATTACGTTGTTGCCCCCCAACCAGACCGTGGCCGAGATTCTGGAGACGGTTGAGCCCGAAGACCGCGTCATCGCTGCCTGCAAGCGGCTGAAATCGTTTGGCTATATGATCGCCCTCGATGACTTCGCACCCAACGATCCGCGCCTGCCGCTTTGCGAGTTTGCCGACATCATAAAAGTCGACATCCGCGCAACCCGCCCGGAGGAACGGGCTGGCATGATGCGCCGGTTTGGGTCGAAGTGCAGGATGCTGGCGGAAAAACTCGAAACGCCCCAGGAGTTTCATCAGGCCCGTGACATGGGATTCGTTTATTTCCAGGGATACTTCTTCTGCCGCCCCGAAATCGTCATCGGTCATGAAGTCCCCAGCAGCCGCTTGCACTATTTACGGCTGCTCGAAATGGTCTCCCGAACCGAAATCGACATGCGCGAACTGGAGAAGATGCTCAAACAGGAAGCCTCGCTTTCCTACCGTTTGCTCCGCTATCTGAATTCTCCCCTCTTTGGATTTTCCCTCGAGATCAAGTCCATCCGTCATGCCATGGCCGTTCTGGGAGAACGGGAGATGCGGCGTTGGGTGCGGCTCGTCGTCACCGTGGGCGCGGCCGAGCAAACCTGCAGCGAACTCGTGCTCATGGGATTGGCGCGCGCCCGTTTTTGCGAACTCCTCTCCAGCCGGCTGCAATCGGACACGGATTTCTTCCTGTTGGGGCTGCTCTCCATCATGGACGCCATCCTCGAAGTCAGCATGGACAAGCTCCTTGAAAAACTGCCCGTCGACCACGAAACCAAGGCCGTGCTGCTCGGCCAGAACAGTAGCCTCAGGCCGCTCTACCAGCTCATGCTGGCTCAGGAATCGGGGGAGTGGTCGCAATCGAGCGCACTCGCCAAACAATTGAAAGTGCCCGACGAGGAAGTCGCCTTAACCTGGTGGCAGGCCCTGCAGTGGGCACAAGAAGCAACCAACGGCGTGTGAAAAGAGCAGGTTTCAAGGTTTCAAGGTTTCAAGGTCTTAAGTTCAAAACGCTCGCTCTGGCGGGCGATCTGCTTGGCCCCGAGGAAGACTGACCGCAACTGCTACTGCTCCGGGTTAACACTGAAACCTTGAAACTTTGAAACCTTGAAACCTGCTTCTACGGAGCTTCGATCAACTCCATCTTGCCGTCCCGTGTCCGGTGCAGCACCATCAGCGTGCCCTTGGGATCGCGAAATACGAAAACATCTTTGTCGCGAAAGTGCGCCTCTTTGATCGCTTCTTCTAGCGTCATCGGACGAAGCGCAACCGAATCCCGGGCATGCACCAGGTGCACCTCCGTGGTCCGCGCCACCGATGGAAATTTATGCACGAGGACGGAAAAAGCAGTGTCCTCCGCCAGTCCCAGCGCCGCTTCCATGTTCTCTTCCAACGACTGGCCGTTAAACTTCTTCACCGCCTTGCGCTTCTTGCTCAACCACTTCGTTTTATGTTTGAGCGCCTGCTTCTGCAGGTGGTCAAGAGCTTCATTGACCGCCGAGAGCATGTCGCCGGTCTGGGCCAGTCCCACAATCGGACCGTTGGGCGGGTCGATCGTGATTTCGGCTTTGTGCTGGCGCTTTTCCACGGCCAGAATCACTTTGGTCTCGAATCGGTCGCCTAGAATTTTACGGATCTTGTTGAGGCCGGTTTCAACTTCGTTGCGGACGGTGGGAGTAATTTTGTATTTCCTCGCGGTATATTCCACGTTCATTGCACTCTCCAGTGAGGTCGGAGTTGGGATGCAAAAAATCAGAAGTCAGAAGTCAAAATGAAGAAGTAAGACCGATTCGTGTCAACACTTCTTCATTTTGACTTCTTACTTCTGACTTCACTTTTTCACCCTTCTCTGATGCGTGCTCGGAATCTTCATATCTTCCCGATATTTCGCGACCGTTCGGCGAGTGACCTGGATGCCCTGTGATTGCAGAATGCGGGTGATCTGTTCGTCGGTCAACGGCCGGCTTGGATCCTCTTCTTCGATCAATTTCTTGACCCGGCGTTTCAAAATCAGCAGCGAAGTGCCGCCACCCTCTGGCCCCTGCACGCTCTCCGAAAAGAAATAACGCAATTCGAATACGCCCTGCGGCGTATGGACGTACTTATTGGCGACCGCGCGGCTGACCGTGGAAGGATGTACACCAATCTCCTCGGCCACTTCCTTGATCATCATCGGCTTCAGTTGATCGATCCCCCGCTCCAGAAATTCCTGCTGGCGCGCCACGATCGAGTAGCAGACCTTGGTGATCGTCTGCTTGCGTTGTTCGATGTTCTTGATCAGCTGGATGGCGGATTTGTAACGATCCTTGACGTAGTTGCGCGTGTCGCGGTCATTGCCGTCACGGGTCAGCAGGCGTTTGTAAGCCGGATTCAAGCGCAACTGCGGCATGTCCTCGTCATTCATGATGACCAGCCACTCGTCGCCATGTTTCACAAAAGCGACATCGGGCTCAATCAACCGGGCGGGAACTTTGTTGTAGCGCAAGCCTGGCCGGGGATCCAGCGTGCGCACATAATCCAGCGCCGCTTGCACCGCCTCGACTGGACGCCCGATCGCCCGTGCAATTTCCTTGAATTGCTTCAGCGTCACCGCTTTCAAATGCTGATCGACAACGGCAATCGCATCTCTCACCACCGGCTCGGTCAGGGCATTGCCGTTGCTGTGCAAATGCAACTGCCCGAGATGGTAGCGCAACTGATAGAGCAGGCATTCGCGCAGGTCGCGACAGGCGATGCCCGAAGGATCGAACTGGCGCACGACTTCCAGCGCTTCGTGCAGATCGCCGACGGTGAAATCTTCGGAAGCGGACCGGGCTGGCGCCGGCGCTGCTGCCGTGGCCGCGGTGTTGCTTCCGTGACCAGCCGCGCTGGCCAGCGGAGCGTCGGTTGCGTGAACCTCGGTTGCATGAACCTCGGTTGCGTGAACCTCGGCTGCATGAACCCCGGCCGCTGTCTCTGAGTGAACATCCGGGCCAACATCTGGCTCGACATTCGTCGCAACGTCGGTCGCAACATCCGTCGCAACCGAGGACTCAGTTGCAGCCTCTTCCGCCGTCAACTGCGAAACTCCAAAGTCGGCTGCTGCGAGATCCCCCGGGGCGAGAACAGAAGCTTCCAGGTCGGAACTATCGGGGTCTGAACTTTCGTCTGAACTTTCGTCTGGACGTTCGGGCGCGGCCTCGGCGACTGCCAGCCCAAGCGCCTCCGCTTCCCCAACGATCTTGGCCGCCACTTCCACATCGGCCTCGGGAGGCGCGACCGGAGCGATTCCCAGCAGTTCTTCGTCGCTCGCAATCAGGTACCCTTCTTCGTTCAGATTCCCAATGATCTGTTCAGCGGCCCGGTGCACCGGCGGGCGGACAGAAATTGCGCCCAGTTGCCATAGCAGGTGGTCGCTCAGGTTCCCCGGCTTCGACAGAAAGTTTTCGAACGAAGGCTTCTCGATCTCTTCCATTTCCCCCGAGCTGCGATAACCGGGATCTAGGTAATCCTGAAAGAACGAGCCAAAATCGATCTCCTCGAAGGGGTCCTTCTTCTCATCCGCAATGGTCGCCGGACCCTCTTCCGTGGTGGTCGCCTTGGCGGCTAGACGGTCCCGTTCTTCCTCCCGCCGTCCCACATCGTCGAGCAGCGGGACGGCATCTTCCAGCTCTTCGAGCACTGGGTTCTCGACCATCTCGGTGTTGATCATGTCCCTGAGCTCGAGCTTGTTGAGCGCGAGCACGGACACCATTTGCACGAGACCCGGCGTCAGAATCTGCCGCTGCGACAACTTGACGTTCAGTTTGTGCTGAAGAAGCACCATTTCTCCCTAGAATTGATTATTCCCCACCCACCCGGCTGCGCTGTGATGCCCGATACAGCCACCGGTACATCAGGGTGTGGAAAATTTAGCTTCTCATGCACCGAGGTAGATCGCGTGGACACTAAAGGTCAATGTGCCCAAGCCTTGGTAACCAGAAGCAGTTGCCAGTCCCCAGTGGTCAGTCACCGCGCATTTCTGACCACTGACCACTGACCACCGACCACTGCTTCCTCACACCAATGAGAAGCTTTCCCCCAAATAAACCCGCCGTACCTCCGGATCACTCCCCAACTCCTCCGGCGTACCGGAGCGGAAGATCCGGCCCTCGTTAATGATGTATGCCCGATCCGTCACTGACAACGTCTCGCGGACGTTGTGGTCCGTGATCAGGATCCCGATCCCGCTCGCCCGCAGATCCGAAATGATCTTCTGCAAATCCAGAACGGCAATCGGGTCGATTCCCGAAAACGGCTCATCGAGCAGAATAAAGGTCGGGCTGATACAGAGCGACCGCGCGATTTCCACCCGTCGCCTCTCCCCGCCCGACAGCGCATACCCCTTATTCTGCCGGATATGCTCCAGTCCGAGCTGGTCAATCAGCTTCTCCGCCTTTTCCCGGCGTTCATGCCAGGAAATCGGCTGGACTTCCAGCACGGCCAGGATGTTCTCCTCGACCGT
>Ga0187890_10000093_pt1 | contig 61396 bp, 57 predicted proteins | sample June2016WEW_21_1_FD_133005 | JGI IMG/M metagenome (GOLD analysis project Ga0187890, IMG submission 133005) | Peatland microbial communities from SPRUCE experiment site at the Marcell Experimental Forest, Minnesota, USA - June2016WEW_21_10 | ecosystem: Environmental > Terrestrial > Soil >... | reverse complement strand
ATAAAAAAAGGCGTTGGTTACGACCAAATGCTTATGGCTGGCCGGAATCTGGTGGATGCGGATATCAATCTGTCTGCAATGGTTTTGTTGGGGCTGGCCGGAAAAGGCGAGGCCTCAAAGCGGCATGCCCTGGCTACGGCAAAAATCTGCAATGAAATGAAACCGCAATATCTTGCGGCTCTCACTGTGACACCGGTGCCGGGTACTGTTTTATACCGTCAGGTACAGGCAGGTGATTTTGAATTATTGGATCCTTTTGAAACCCTCGAAGAGATGAAACAGATATTTGAAAATATTACTGTTGATAACATGAAATTCGTCGGCACTCACGCCTCCAATTATATGTCCATCACCGGAACGTTACAGAAAGACAAGCAGAAAATGATTGCCGCGGTTGATGAAGTTCTGAGAAACAGGGATGAACGAATGCTGCGTCCGGATCATCTGCGCGGTTTGTAGTACCAAACCGCAGTCTTAAGTTAACTTTGTTAACACAGCCTGCTCCGGCTCGGCTTTTCGTCAAGTATTAATATGTTTTTCGATGGCCTTTCTGGTGATTGCCCCTTCGCGTAGAATAGTTGGTGGATCGCATGTAACGTCAATAATGGTGGAAGCTTTGCCGCCCCGGGTTTGTCCGCAATCAATAATTGCGTCTATTTTATCTCCGATTTGATCAGCTACTTCGGATGCCAGCGAGCATTCAGGCGCGCCGGACAGGTTAGCGCTAGTCGCGGTTAACGGCTTTTTCAGCTTTTGAACTATTGCCCCGGCGCCGGGATGGCTGGAGATACGCAGGCCGATTTTGCCGGTTCCGGCGGTCAGCAAAGAAGATACTTTATCCGAGGCTGAAAAAACGATCGTCAGAGCTCCCGGCCAGAACGCGGCCATCAGTTTTTGTGCTGATTCAGGAATATCCTTGACAAGATGATATACATCATCTGTTTGACCGATAATGAGAGAAATAGGATTTTTAAAATTTCTACCTTTAACGGCAAAAATCTTTTCGATTGCTTTTGGGTTTGTCGCGTCCGCTCCCAATCCGTAAAATGTTTCCGTCGGATAGGCGATAATGCCGGTGCCTGCCAGGATTTCTGCCGCTCTGGTAAGGATTTTTTCTTCGGAATTCTCCGCGTCGATTTTCAGGATTTCAGGCATCAACGGTTTCCCAGGATTTAAAATAATTTATTTCCAAACTACCTTGTAAATAGACCGCAGGCAAGGCGCGCCAAGCCCAAGGAGTGAGGTGTACTTTTAGCGTACATCGCAACGACGAGGGATGCAGCGCAACGCTGCATCCGGGCGATTTACAAGGTAGTCAGGTTTTTCTGCTTTTTTTCCACGTCCTTGGCCATTTTCTTTATATATGCTGAAAGCTTGGTTCTGAGTTCTTTGTCTTCCAGAGCAAGGATGCGGGCGGCAAATAAAGCGGCGTTTTTAGCTCCGGCTGTGCCTATGGCCATTGTAGCTACCGGAATTCCGCCGGGCATCTGCACGGTGGAAAGCAGTGCGTCAAGACCATTCAGCGCTGTTGCATTAATAGGAATGCCGATTACCGGCAGGGTTGTTTGCGAGGCGATTACACCGGCCAGATGGGCGGCCGCTCCCGCTCCGACTACAATCACCTTAATGCCGCGTCCGGCCGCGGAGGCTGCAAACTTTGTTGTCCGCTGCGGTGTGCGATGCGCCGAAGTTAAAATCAGCTCGAAATCAATACCGAACTCTTTCAGCACTTTTGTTGTTTCGGTCATTATAGGCAAATCCGAATCGCTGCCCATTACCACGCTGACTAACGCCTTTTTGGCGTTTTTTGCTTTCATGCAGGCTCCTTTTGTATGTAGATAGTATTGCTGTCTAAATTTACCTGTATCTAACGTATTGGGTCGGTATTTGCAATCTGAAAATTAATATTTTCCCCAAATCCAGTTGACATACAAATTTTCTCTACATATACTCCCGCCAAAATTTCTTACCATGAATCAAGGAGAGATGTGATAATGAAAGAAAACTTATACGAATTTCTGGCCGGCAACGAGTATCCCGGCCGCGGAATCTGCATCGGGAAAACGCCTGACGGCAAAAAAGCCATGATTGCCTACTTTATCATGGGCCGCAGCGTCAACAGCCGCAACCGGGTGTTTGATCCCATTGACGGCGGCATCCGCACCATGGCTGCCGATCCTTCCAAAATGACTGATCCGCACCTTATTATTTACAATCCCGTTCTGACTCTGAACAACACGACGATTGTGACCAACGGTGACCAGACCAATACCATCCGTGATTTTATGGCCCGCAATGAATTCCCCGGATATGGTTTCGAAGCCGCGCTTTCAACCCGCACCTTTGAGGATGACGGTCCCAACTGGACACCCCGTATTTCCGGTGTTGTGGATATGCGCGCAAGCTGCTATAAGTTCAGCATTTTGAAGAGCTGCGACGGCAATGAGAAGAGTGTACAGCGCTTTACCTTCGATTATCCGCAGCCCCTGGCAGGTGATGGACACTTTATCAGCACTTACAAACAAAACGGCACGCCGATTCCCAGTTTTGCCAGTGAGCCGTTGCATGTTGCCATTGACGAAGGAGACCCCGACAAATACGCTGCCAGGCTATGGAAAGCGCTGAACGAAGAAAACAAGGTGAGTCTGTTTGTGCGCGCCATTGACCTGGCAACTCAATCCTGCAAAGACGTCATCATCAACAAATACAAAACAGTGGAGGGATAATCAATGAACGAAATACAACTGAAATACGGCTGCAACCCCAACCAGAAACCGGCCAGAATCTTTATGGCGGATGGCAGCAATCTACCTGTTGAGGTTTTGAACGGCAAGCCCGGATACATCAACTTTTTGGACGCGTTCAACAGCTGGCAACTGGTTAAAGAGCTCAAAGAAAATACCGGCATGGTTGCCGCGGCCTCCTTTAAACATGTTTCTCCCGCAGGCGCAGCCCTGGGCTATCCTCTGGACAGGGTTCTGCGCAAGATGTATCATATCGACCCCAAAATGAAGCTATCTGTGCTTGCCTGCGCCTATGCGCGAGCGCGCGGTGCCGATCGCATGAGCAGTTTCGGCGACTGGATTGCTCTTAGCGATGTTTGCGACGTGCCCACAGCGAAGATCATCAAATCTGAAGTTACGGACGGCATCATTGCTCCGGGCTATGAGCCGGAAGCGCTGGAAATTTTAAAATCCAAGAAGGGCGGCAATTATAATGTCGTTTCCATCGATCCCAACTACGTGCCTGTTTCCCTGGAACACAAGCAGGTGTACGGCATTACCTTTGAGCAGGGCCGCAACGACCTGAAGATCGACAGCCGCATGCTGGAAAATATGGTGACCGAAAATAAAACCCTGACCGACGCGCAGAAGCGCGATCTTGTGTTGAGCCTGATTACCCTGAAATACACACAGTCCAACAGCGTGTGCTACGTGCAGGATGGCCAGGTCATCGGCGTGGGCGCGGGACAGCAGAGCCGCATCCATTGCACGCGACTGGCCGGTCAGAAGGCCGATAACTGGCAGCTGCGCCATATGCCCAAGGTTTTGAATCTCCCTTTCCGCGATGACGTTGCCAAGCCCAATCGCGACAATGCCACCGACGTTTACTTAGGCGATACCCCGGAAGACGTCATCGGAGACGACGTTTGGGCACAAACATTTACGAAGCAGCCTAAACCATTAACCAGGGCTCAAAAGCAAAAATGGCTGAGCAAGGTGACAGGGGTTTCTCTGGGCAGTGACGCGTTCTTTCCCTTTGGCGACAACATTGAGCGCGCGTACCGCAGCGGAGTGACCGCTATTGTAGAGGCCGGCGGTTCCATTCGCGACCAGCAGGTGATTGATACCTGCAACAAATACGGCATTGCCATGGCATTCTGCGGACTGCGTTTGTTCCACCATTAATTCAGGTCCAGTTCAAACGCTATCTATTATCAAATCAATATATAAGATTAGATTAAAAAAAACGGGCGAGTCCAAAAGACTCGCCCGGATAAAAAGGTGTTTCCCGCAAGCTCCCTCAGGGCAACCGTCTGGAGGGGACTTTTAAAATTTGTATTATTTCCCTACGTTATCGTATTTTGCTGACGCCAGTTTAATACATACCGCAAGCACTTCTATGGCTTTTTCCAGTTCGGAAACTGGTGGCCGGGTTGGTGAAATCCGGATATTGGCATCCTTGGGGTCCTTGCCGAAAGGAAACGTTGCACCAGCCGGTGTGATAGCCACGCCTGCTTCCTTGCATAGCGCCACTGCCTGCCTTGCAACCGGCTTTGTCGTATCCAGGCTTATGAAATAACCACCTTCAGGGGTGCTCCATGTCGCCAGTCCCGTAGCATCAAGTTCTTTTGCCAGCACTTTTTGGGTGATGTCAAATTTGGGTTTCAGGAGCTTGGCGTGTTCTTTCATTAAACCTGCAACTCCGCCGGGAAATGCATTTAGGAATTTTACATGACGTAACTGTTCCGCCTTATTGGGACCGATGAACATGGTTCCAAAAAGCTTTGAAATATAAGCCAGATTTGCCAGGCTTGTTGCCATGAATCCTAGTCCGGCGCCTGCAAAGGTTATCTTTGACGTTGAACTAAAGAGATAGACTCTATTCGGATTGCCCGCTTCCTCGCAACTGCGCAGCAGATTCTTAGGAGCTTTGGGATTATCAACCAGATGGTGGACAACATAGGCGTCATCGGCAAAAATGGTGAAATCCGGCGCTGCCGTTTTCATGCCTGCCAGGCGTGTCACTGTTTCATCAGTAACCGTATCTCCGGTGGGATTGGAATAAGTGGGGACAAAAAGGATTCCCTTCACGGCCGGGTCTGTCAAAGCAATTTTTTCGACGGCATCCATATCGGGTCCGTCTTTGGTCATTTTGACCTGGATCATCTCGAATCCCAGTTCGGACAGAAGCAGGAAATGCCGGTCGTAACCGGGTACGGTGACGATCATTTTGGGTTTATCGATTTTACTCCATGGCGCGGGACTTCCAACAATGCCTCGCAGCAGCGCCCACATCAGAATCTGGGAAAGAATAAGCAGGCTAGCATTGTTGCCGACCATTGTTTCCTCGGGTTTTGCACCTAGAATCGCGGAAAACAGTTCACGCGCCTCCGGCAGGCCCAAAACACCGCCGGGGTAATTTCGGATATCGAAGCCGCTCTTAGTTATAATATCCTTTTGGGCTACAATGCCCAAAAGTGCATTTGACAGATTGAAATTATCATCCCCGGGTTGGCCGCGCTCAATGTTTAATTTCAAACCAAGGCCTTTAAGGGCTTCATAACGCAACTGTAAGTCCTTCAAGCTTTCCATACTATTTAAACCTCCCACAAAGTAATATCTTTTTAATGAATACCCTCATGTACATGATTATTAAATTTTGTCAATCAGGCAACTATAAGTTTTACGGTGAACCACAAAATGGTGGTGGGGGTAATATTTCCGGCTATCTATATCCGTCGTTTTATAACTAGTTTTGGAAAAAATAAAGGTGGGCATCATAAAATTGCTGCCAGAATCATTCTGTCAATCTTCGACAAAGGCAGCTTCTTTAAATCAGTGAGTGATAGCCATCGCCAATCCTGACACCCAACCGGTTTAGGGGTGCCTTTGGGCAAATCGCATTTGTATGCCTGAAGGGTTATTCGGAAGTGAGTGTAAGTATGATTGACTGAGGCCAGATGTCTTCCGGGTCGAATGGAAATGCCCAGTTCTTCTTTCACGCTGTGCTTCAAACTGTTTTCCATACTTTCAACGTCTTTGATAAAGCCGCCGGGCAGTTTCCATAAAGAGGCCAGCAAGCCTGATGTCGGCCGCTGAACAACCAGCAACTTGCCCTTTGAATTATGGATGACGGCTGCTGCCGCGAGCCTGTGAGGGATCGCGGGAGTCTTTCCGGTTATCGGCAGAACGTTTTGTAAATCGTGAAGCCGCGCCTGGCAATTGCAGGCTACAGGACAACGGGAACAGTCGGGATTTTTGGCCCTACAGATCATTGCCCCCAGATCCATCATGGCCTGGTTGAAATCGCCGGGATGTTTGACAGGAATCAGCGAAGCGGCGAGCTTCTGCAATTGCTTTTGTTCCCGCGTGTTGTTCACGGGTTTGGCAATGGCAAAAAGACGGCATAAAATCCGGCGGACATTGCCGTCAACGGCAGGATGTGCCTGCCCATAGGCAATGCTTAAGATTGCACCGGCTGTGTATTGACCGATGCCGGGTAGTGTTTTAATCCCTTCCAAATTATCGGGGATCTGACCACCGAACTTATCAACAATCATCCGGGCGGCAACGTGAATATTTCTGGCCCGCGAATAGTAACCCAGATTTTCCCAGGCCTTGAGCACATCCTGCAAGGGGGCGCGGGCAAGTGAAGAAACGGTGGGAAAAGCTTTCAAAAAACGATGATAATAAGGAGTCGCTGTATCAACCTGGGTTTGCTGGAGCATGATCTCAGAAATCCAGATGCGGTAGGGATCACATGTTTCCCGCCAGGGAAGGGATCGTTGATTGCGCCTGTACCATGCCAACAGTTGGCGGCTTAGAAGATTTTTGATTTTACCTGTGTCCTTCATCATATCGGTCTGTATACCCCATACCCATCGACATCGCAATGAGTTAAGCGTTGATGAGACAGGCTATTACTTTATTATTATCTGATTCAGTTTTCCGGATATGGGCTTTTCAAAAAAAGCCCATATCCGCCCTTTTTATCTTGACTTATTAAGCCGTAATCTTTACATAAATAATTAAATTCATGCCATTTACGAAGAAAAAGGAGATTAAAATGAAAAACGATTTAAAAGCGGTTATCCAAACCGATAAGGGAACTATCAATTTACGGCTTTTTGCCGAGCAAACGCCGATTACAGTGGGAAATTTTGTCAACCTGGCGCGGCGCGGATATTATAATAATTTGAAGTTTCACCGGGTCATTCCCGATTTTATGATTCAGGGCGGCTGTCCCGCTGGCGATGGCCGCGGCGGACCCGGATATAATTTTCAGGATGAATTTGTCAGAGAATTACGGCACAGCAAGCCCGGAATTCTTTCCATGGCTAATGCCGGACCGCAAACAAATGGCAGCCAGTTTTTTATTACTCACGTACCGACTCCGTGGCTGGACGGCAAACATACTGTTTTCGGCGAAGTGGTGAGCGAAGTTGACCAGAGCGTTGTCAATAAAATTGCTCAGGGTGATAAAATCAAGTCTATTGTGATTGAAGGGGATATTGCGGAATTGATGGAGGGCATAAAGCCGGTCATCGATAAATGGAACGCCGCGTTGGACGCTAATTTCCCCAAGCTGCCCCAAGCTCCAAAAGATTAAAGATAATCAGAAGTGGTTTAATGCCGGAGGTGAATATTGTGAGAAAAGTAGAAACAACTCCCGAAAAAATTGTTGAAAAAGACGGAACGATAAATTTCGGTACATTCTGCACACCTTTTATTAACGCGAATATTCTCGATGCGCCGCTTTATTCTTCTTCGCATAAAACCCCTGCCATCTGGAAGAAATTTCGCCTCAAGGAATGGCAGCATTTCGGCATTATCACTCCTACCCATTATTTCGGAATGGTTATTTTTGATGCCAAATTCATGGGAGTTTCCTTTTTCTATGCCTATGACAGGGTGATGAATAAACGTTTTGAACATAGCATGCAGTCGCCGGGTGGCACGTCGCGTATTGCCGGACAGGTCTATGATGATAATTGTGAGTTCACGAAAAAAGGTTACCGGTTGCGTTTTGAGAACCGGCTCAAAGACGGTTTTCACAAAATAATAATTGATATTGATGGAAAGAAAAATCTGCCCGCCGTAAAAGGTGAAATTAAGATTTTTGAAGATCTAAAAACTATCGAACCGCTTGTTCAGGTTTCGCCCGTCACGCAATTCAGGCCTTTTTATACACACAAGGTAGCAGCGCCCGCGGAGGGAATAATTAAACTGGGAGCTAAAGAAATTGTAATTGACCGGAAGCAGGATATCGCGCTGCTTGATGAACAAAAAACATATTACCCTTATTCCAGTTTCTGGAAATGGGCGACATCCGCAGGCTATAGTGAATACGGGGAGCTTTTAGCCTTCAATCTTTGCCAGAACATGATAACCGATGATGATGATTTCAATGAAAACTGCATGTGGGTTGACGGGAAAATTTATTGCCTGAAAGCGGCACGTTTTAAATTCGAGAAAAACAATGTCCTGCGGCCCTGGGAAGTAAGAACAGAAGACGGATGTCTGTATCTGCTGTTCACGCCTTCCGGCGAAAGAGCGGAAAAGATTAATGCCGGACTTATCTGTTCCGACTTTCACCAGCCATTCGGCATGTATAACGGCAGATTCAAAGACGAAAATAACAGGATATATCCGCTTACAAATTTCTTCGGTCTCGCGGAACATCACGTTACACGGTATTAGTTGCTGCCGGTCCAGGTGACTATGTAATCAAGTTTATCAGCCATACCTCCGAGGCGAGGATCCTTGATAGTCCAGATTCCACTCAATCCTTTTTCATTTGCCGCCAGTGCAAAATGACACATGGCAATACCTATATCCACTCGCTGTAAGTCTGATTTCATAAATAATAATTGTCTTAGTCCCGGCAGGCGTTTTAAGTAAAAATGAAATATGTTCGTTTTGCTTTCCTTGATGATTCGCCAGGGCTGAAAATTATTGGCGGAAGGCGCCAAACGGAGCATTCCGAGGGGTGTGGTATAACTTCCGGCTTCATCAGCTAAAAGTGGTTTGTCATTCTGGAAAAATAACGCATTCCATGGTTTGCGCCTATCCGCCCCGGAAGAAACGCGAATCACGGAGTCCACCGGGGAGAGTTTCTGTACAGCGTAACCTACTGATGTGACAGCAGGCAGGACTTCGTTATCTTGCAGAGCCATCTTGCGCGAAAACCCGCTTGAACTGAATGTTCCCCCCAGCCAGCAGGTACCCAATCCCAGACTGGTCGCCATCAGGATATTTTTTTCCATCAGGTAGCCAAAGTCCTCCAGATTGTGCGAGACGTTTTCAACCGCGCCGATGATAAACCCCATGGGATTTTTAATCATTCCGTAGGTGATAAGCCCCCGCAGGGATTCACTCTCTTTCGGGGCGGCTGTTATAAAGATAAAGCGCGCTTTTGTCCCCAGCGGCCCGATTGTATTGCCTGAAAGGAATTTTCTCAACGCCTCTTTTTTGTCTTCTTGAATTGGCGTACCTGAGTAGCTCCGAATTGATTTACGCTGCCGGATAATGTCAGTGACTGGTTTATGAAATAGCATTGCTCCCCCATAAAGTGGCGATCAGAAAGAATAATCTTTTCTTATCTCTTTCATGTGATCAACGCGTTTCTGGATAAGGGCGTCAGTGCCGATATCGGCGCGATAGGCTACAGGGCCTTTGACGGCTTTAACCCCTTCTTCGGCGATTTTACGGGCAGCGGCCAATGTGTCCGCAATTCCGACGATGCCGATGGCGCGCGAAGAGCTCAAATATAAACCATCTTCTTTCTGATCCACGGATGAATAGTAAAGTCTGGCTGCTCCCACTTCGCCCACTTCGATTTTTGCTTTCGAAGAAGCGGCGTCGGGATGATTGGCTGGCAGACCGTAACCTTTCGGCACAACATATTTGCAAACGGTCGCTTTGTATTCGAATTCAATCTTTAACTTGTCCAGTGTTCCGGAAATGATGTGGCGGCAGATTTCCACAAAGTCTGTTTTTAAAAGCGGCAGAATATTCATTGCTTCCGGATCGCCAAACCGCGCGTTGTATTCCAGAAGTTTAACCCCGTCTTTAGTGGTGATGAATCCGCCGTACATTACTCCTTTGTAAAGGATGCCGGTCTCTTTAAACAGCGCCGCCGCGACCTGGCGGGTAATCTCCAGTCCATCCTGCAAATCCTGCGGCCTTAAGAAGGGCATTGAATGATCGGCCATCGAATATGATCCCATGCCTCCGGTGTTTGGCCCCTTATCATGGTCAAATCTTCTTTTATGATCCTGCACCAGCGGCGTGCCCACTACCGTTTTACCGTCGCACAGACATTGCAATGAGAATTCCTCGCCATCAAATTTTTCCTCGACAATCAGCGAAGAACCATCCGTCAGTATTTGTTTGCATAGATTCAGAGCTTCTTTACGGGTGGCAAAGTGATCGCCCTGCACCAGCACGCCTTTCCCGCCGGTTAAACCATCCGGTTTGAGAACAATACCTTCCAGTTCATTCAGAAAAGTTTCAACACCGTCAATCGATTTAAATACCCCAAAGCGTGGATTGCCGGGAATGTTATATTTGCTGACCAGATTTCTTGTAAATGATTTGGAAGTCTCCAGTCTGGCCAGGCTTTTCGTGGGCCCTACTGACGGGATATCTATACCGGATAAAGCATCCACAACACCGTTATTGAGAGGATCTTCCGGGCCAATGACGGCAAACTCTATTTTATTTTCCGCGGCAAATCCTGTGATGGCTTCAAGGTCGGTATAACTGCCCAGCATGGTTTTTATCGAAAGAGAGGCGATGCCGGGATTGTTTGATTTCATGAAAGAGAATAATCGGGGTTTTTGTTCGGAGCGGGAAATCGTTTCGGCCAGCGCGTGTTCGCGGGCGCCGTTTCCTATAAGCAGTATGTTGGACATGGCCAGAATCTCCTGTTTGGATTTTTTCAATAATTGTTCGACTATATAAGAAGAATAATTATTGAAGTCAATGAAATAATCAATAAAAGGGCTTTACCGGAGGGGAATATTATTATTCATTATCGCGCCTGCCATGCGGGAATGCGCGTTTGGTGAACAGTCCAATGTTATGACGTTTTTCGATAAGCTCATTGTATCTTTTTTATTTATAATCTGTTAAATTATATCGTGGATCAATAACAGAGGCGAGGTGGTAAATAATTGGGTTGGAATTCTGATATCGTTGTTCTGTTTATTCTTTTTATGCTTTCCGGATTTTTTTCGTCGGCGGAAGCGGCGCTTTTGTCGCTGAGAGATTTACATTTGCATAAGATGAAACAGGATAATTATCCGTTCTTCGACTATGTCGTTAAATTGCTGGAAAACCAGAGGCGGCTGTTGATTACAATAGTAACCAGCAACGAGGCTGTAAATATAAGCATCTCCATTCTGGCAGCGTCCTTTTTTATCGGGCTTCTGGGAATCAACGGACAATGGGTGTCCATTGTTTTTACGACCATTGTTCTTCTAATTGCCGGTGAAGCTATTCCCAAGACCTTTGGTGTTACCTATCCAATGCAGATTTCCACGATGGTTGCCCCTCTGCTAACAGCTATTTCCCGTCTGGAGTATCCGGTGGTCGCCTCTCTGGAAAAAGTTTCCGGGCTTATCTTAAAGCTTTTTGGTCATGATAAAGTCATAAGTTCGGAAGTTATGATGGAGGATGAATTCAGAACACTCATTGATGCCAGCAGCCTTGAGGGCGTAGTGGATGAATCGCAAAAAGAATTAATTGAAAAAATATTCGAACTGGGAGACAGACCTGTAACGGATATCATGATTCCCCGTGTGGATATGTTTTGTCTTGGGCTGGATATGTCTGTTGATGATATGCTTCAATCCATTGCCGGGGCAAGACAGGAGCGTGTGCCTGTATACAGGGAAGACAAAGACGACATCATAGGCATTCTTTTTGCCCGCGACTTGCTCAATAATGTCTGGCGAGGAAAAACGCAGGAAAGCATCCAGTATCTTCTGGCTAAGCCGTATTTTGTGCCTGAACAAAAAACCATTAACGGACTTCTGCATGATTTCCAAAAAAACTTTCTGCAGATTGCTGTTGTTGTTGACGAGTACGGCGGAGTTTCGGGAATGGTTACCCTCGAGCATATTCTGGAACATCTTTTTGAAGAAACCGGCGGGGATGATGAATCGGCCTGTGAAGGCTGTGAAAGAATCGACGAGCAGACTATTATAGTTGAGGGCAATATGCCGGTTGAACAATTTAATAAACTTCTTGATGCCGGTTTGCCGGAAGATGAATTTGATACCATAGGCGGGTTTGTCCTGCACCTGTTTGGAAAGATGCCGGCAAAGGGAGATGAAGTGCAATCGGATGGATATATTTTCCAGATTCATGATGTTGGCAAGACAAGAATCCTGAAGGTAAAAATAACCAGAGAACTGCATGAGGAATCACAAGAGCCATGAGCGTATATTTAATCATCGCGGCCATATTGTTTTGTCTTGTGCTGGAAATGCTATATTCCGGCGGCGAAGTGGCGTTGTTCGCTTCCGATATCAACAAGCTCAAACATCGTGCGCACCTGGGCTCAAAAGCATCCAAACTGGCGGTTAAACTCAAGGCGAAACCTGAATGGTACATTTCCACAGCGCTCATCGGGACCAATCTGGCGATTATCATCGCTTCCACACTGGCGACAGCTCTTCTGATATCTTTTTACGGGCCGTCGCGGGGCGAACAAATTGCCTTTATGTTTATGATACCGACCCTTTTTTTAATGATTATTGTCCGCAGTTTGTTTCTTAATTACGCCGAAGCAATGGCAGTGAGAGTCGCCTGGTTTATCCGTTTTTCCTCCATTCTCTTTTATCCGGTCGCTTTTGTGATAGCGACCGTTTCAAAGGGAACGGTTCATCTTTCCTCCGACGATAAAATCAGTGAGACTTCCCACATTACTAAGGATGGACTTAAATATATTCTGGGCGAAAAAACAAAAGGCGGCGATATTCTGACCAGAGAAAAGGAAATGGTCAGCCGCGTGTTCGATTTCTCCGAACTGACGGCTGTTAAAATCATGGTGCCTATTTCCGCGCTGACTTCGCTTCCCGCATCCATGAAAATTTCCGAGGCAGTGGCCGTTGTGGCCGATAAAAAATACATGCGCATTCCCGTTTATGAGGACACGGTTTACAATATCGTCGGAATCCTGAACTATTTCGATCTTTTCGGAATGCTGCTCAAAGACAGGCAGGCAGCAAATGGTGTAGGCGAAGCGACAGTTGCTTCCTGTATGCGCACGGACGTGTTTTACGTGCCGGAAACTAAAAAAGTAAGCGAACTGCTCGCGGCAATGCAGAAAAAAGACGAGCAGATGGCCGTAGTAGTGGATGAATACGGGGGCGCTACCGGTGTCGTTACCATAGAGGACATAGGGGAAGAAATTGTCGGAACAATTGACGAGTACGTGGCGGGAGAAAAACTCTACAGGGCAGTCACTTCGGGACGTTATCTGGTTTCGGGACGCATGGAAATGGGTACATTGCGGCAGCTGATGAAAACGAAATTGCCCGAAGGGAATTATGAAACCGTTGGCGGATTTTTGATGCATCAGATGGGCAGGATTCCAAAAGTTAAAGAAAGGTATCAGTACGGAGGCATTACGTTTATTGTTGAAAACGCTGATCAGAAATCGATAAAAGAAGTGATGGTGATTTCACCGGCTCAGTAAATGGCCTGTTAGAAAATAATCATCCGCGGTGTTATGCTGCAAATCCCATCTAGGAAAGGTTTTAAAAAAAGTGAAAGAAAAGAAATTTTGTGCGTTGATTCTGGCGGCGGGCAAGGGTACCCGCATGAAATCGGATCTGGCAAAGGTCCTGCATGTATTAAATGGCAAGCCGCTTCTTTATTATGTTCTGGCAGCGGCCAAGAGCGCCGGGGCGGAAAAGATAGTGGCGGTTATCGGCCATCAGGCGGATATGGTAAGGGAACTTTTTTCCGGCAGCGGTTGTATTTTTGTCGAGCAGAAACCGCAACTCGGTACCGGACATGCTGTTTTGCAGGCTAAAGATGTCCTGGCTGGTTACGATGGACTTACTGTAATTCTTTGCGGAGATGTGCCGCTTTTAAAACCCGCGACAATTGAATCTCTGGTGGATAATCATCTTGCCTCGAATGCCACTGTGTCTGTCCTGACAACCATTCCGCCACCGCCTCATGCCTACGGCCGCATCGTTAAGGATGACAAGGGCAATGTTTTAAAAATAGTTGAGCATAAAGATGCCACCCAAGACGAGAAAAAAATCGGGGAGATAAACACAGGCATTTACTGTGTGGATACAAAATATTTATTTTCCGCGCTGCAAAAAGTTACCAACGATAATAAACAGCACGAATATTATCTAACCGACATCGTCGAGATAGCCTGCCGTGAAGGCAGGAGAGTCAAATCGTTCATCGCCTCCGATTATGTTGAAGTTATGGGAATTAACACGTTGGAAGAACTTGCCCATGCAAAAAAGTATCTCCTTGCATGATGGATATAATTAAGGAAGCCGCAAAAAATGGAGCCTTGCTTGCGCCGTTGGCGGGAATTTCCAATCTGCCTTTCCGGTTGCTTGCGCGTTCTCAGGGCTGTTCACTGGCTTACACGGAAATGATCAGCTCCAACGGCCTTGTCAGGAAAACGGCAAAAACTTACGAATATTTAAAAACCTGCGCTGATGACCGCCCGCTGGGCGCGCAGATTTTCGGAGCCGATCCCCGGATTATGGCTCAGGCCGCTCGTATTGTCGCTCAGAGCGGCGTTGATTTAATTGATATCAATATGGGTTGTCCGGTAAAAAAAGTGATTAAGGCCGGCGCCGGCGCTGTTTTAATGAAGGATTCCGATAACGTTGCCCGCATAGTTGATGCGGTAAAAAAATCGGTGAAAATTCCCGTAACGGTTAAGATTCGTTCAGGCTGGACACGGGGTTCAATTAACGCCGTGGAAATCGCCCGCATTGTTGAAGATTGTGGAGCCGATGCAATTACCGTCCATGCCCGCACGGCTGATCAGGGTTATAGCGGTCATGCCGACTGGAAAATCATCGCGTCTGTGAAAAAAGCGGTTAAAATTCCAGTAATTGGCAATGGCGATATCCGGCAGCCGCAAGACGCGGTAAGAATGCTGCAAGAAACTTCCTGCGACGCCGTGATGGTCGGGAGAGGCGCTTTAGGCAATCCCTGGATATTCAGAGGCATTGTTGAGGCGCTTTGCGGTCAAACAATTGATTATTTGCCGTCGTTGAACCAAAGGAGGGAAATGATCGAAAATCATTGGAGAATGGAAGCCGGATCTTTTGGTGAAAAGTTGGCAGGCCATAGTTTTCGTAAACATATTCTATGGTATACCAAGGGGTTAGATAACTCCCACCACTTTAGAGAACGGGCTGGGAAGTTAAAAGATGAAGAAAGTATTTTCTATGAATTAAATGAATATTTCAGGTCTCTGGAGGATGCTAAAGGTTAAAATAATACCTTGACATTACTGCCATAAATTGGCATAAAATAAGGAAAAAGAAACTATGGAAAATCTCACTTTGTTTAATGAAGGAAGGATAAAGTCTACCGTGGAATTGGAAAAATTTGCGAAACTTGAAGAAAAGATTAAAGTTATTGTTGCTGAAAAAGTTTCTTTAAAAAAACAAATTCAGACATTGGAGGATACATTAAAAAGTAAAGAGGCGGAATTAGAAGGGGTAAATGGTAAATTAAAGGCATTAGATGAGGAAAGGAACAGCGTACGCGCAAGGGTAGATTCACTGCTTGATTTAATTGCAGATGTAGATTTGTCAAAATAAGCTTCCAGGGCGTGTGTTTTGAAAAATAGTTATAACATAAGGATATTAGGCCAGGAGATTTCTGTTTTAAGTGATTCTGAAGATGAACAAGTGGCCGAAGTTGTTCAGTTTTTAAATAAGAAAATGGAAGAGATTTTACGCTCCGGCAACGGTCTTAAAAATTTGAACGTTGCCATACTGGCAGCTTTAAACATTTCAGAGGAATTTTTAAAATTAAAGGGAATTAACAGGGAACTCTGCGATCAACTGGAGAGCAGATCCGAAAAACTAATTCAACTGATTGAGGAAGCAAGTTAGCAACTTTTTATGCCCCTGCGATGTGCGTGATTAACATTTGTTTTTGAGCCAACATTTTTGAACCCGGGACCTTTCCTTGATTGCGGTGTGCAAGTCCGCTTTTCCTTTCACTTGTCGGCCACTTGTCGGCCGTTTGGCGGGAAGCAGAAAGCCTGAAACAACCAATACCGGTGCCCACTTTATACGAAGGTTCAAAAAAGTGATTAACACGGCATATGTGGGGGTTTTCGTATCCCTCGTCGTAGAAAAAAATCTTTTCCGCCTTTAGATAAAAATCAATAAACAGAATGGATTCCCGAAGCGTTGTATCTTTCAAACCGGGTACTTGCGCTTGGGGGTTTAAATATAGCTCTGCTGGAGATATGTCTTGCTGTAAAAACGGAGATAGGATCCTCGGATCGGAAAATGGATTCTCCGGAGGAGCACGAAGAAGGAGGTAATATTTATGTTTTATGCCAGTTTATCAGTACTGGTTATTGTTGTGGCAGTCGTATCAGGTATTATTATAGGCTTTATTTTAAAACAGGTTCTTGCCGCCAGAGAAATAAAGTCATCGAGAAATTTAATGGCGCGAATTGCCGAGGAAGCTAAAAAAGAAGCGGAAACCATTAAAAAAGAGGCAATCCTTCAGGCCAAGGAAAACCTTCTGAAAATGAAGGCTGATTTTGACAGTGAAGCGAAAGAGAGACGAAATGATTTTGATGCCAGAGATAAGCGCATCCGTTCTAAAGAAGAAAATCTGGATAAAAGAATTGATACGCTGGCGCAAAAGGAAGCAGCTATTGAAGGACGTGAAAAATCAATAACCGGAAAGGAAGCCTCTATCGAAGAAAAACGCCGCAAGTTAGACGCTCTTTTGCATGAACAACAGGAAAAATTGGAAAAGATAGCGGGAATTTCTCCCGAGGAAGCAAAAAGAATCTTAATTCAGTCTATGGAGGCCGATGCCAAACAAGATGCTGCGGTGCTTGTCCGCAAGATTGAAGATGAAGCCAAACTAACCGCCGATAGAAAATCACAGGAAATCGTTGCTTACGCGATTCAAAGATATGCCGGAGATGTTGTCGCGGAAAAAACTGTTTCGGCGGTAAACCTGCCCAGCGAAGAAATGAAGGGGCGCATCATTGGCCGTGAAGGCAGAAACATTCGGGCGATTGAAGCGGCAACAGGGATAGATTTGATTATTGATGATACGCCGGAAGCTGTTGTTTTATCCAGCTTTGATCCGATCAGAAGGGAAGTAGCCAGGATATCATTGGAGCGCTTGATTCAGGATGGACGAATTCATCCCGGCCGCATAGAAGAGATTGTTAAAAAGGTAAAAACTGAAGTCGAACAAATCATCAGGGAAACAGGAGAAAAGGCGTCCTTTGATGTTGGTGTTCATGATATCCATCCGGAGATTATCAATTTGCTGGGCTCCCTTAAATACCGCACCAGTTATTCGCAAAATGTTTTGCAGCATTCTATGGATGTTGCCTATCTTACCGGGATAATGGCCTCGGAATTGAAAGTGAATGTTAAAGAAGCCAAACGCGCCGGATTATTGCATGATATCGGCAAGGCGGTAGATCATAAAATAGAAGGAACACACGCGGCTATCGGAGCCGATTATGCCAAACGTTTTGGAGAAAATCCCCGCATTGTTCAGGCGATTGCGACCCACCATGATGACGGGCGTAATAACACTCTGTTGGGAGTTTTGGTTCAGGCGGCAGACACACTGTCGGCGGCGAGGCCCGGCGCGCGCCGTGAAATGCTGGAAACCTACGTTAAACGTCTGGAAGGGCTCGAAAAGATCGCTCATTCTTTTAACGGGGTTGATAAATGTTTTGCCATTCAGGCAGGCCGCGAAATCCGCATTCTTGTGGAAAATGAAAAGATATCGGAGAATGACGCCACGATGCTGTGCAAAGATATTATAAAGAAAATAGAAAGCGAACTTACCTATCCGGGACAGATAAAAGTTACTGTAATAAGGGAAACCCGTGTTTCCGATTACGCGAAATAAATTTGTAAGGTTTTGCGAAAGGAAAAACGATAAATGAAAATATTGTTTATAGGCGACATCGTGGGTAGTCCCGGACGAATGGCGATTGCCGAACTTCTGCCTCCACTTATTTCCAGGAAAAAAATCGACTTTGTCATCGCCAATTGTGAGAATGCCGCCGCCGGATTCGGCGTAAACAAAAGAGTTGTGGAAGAACTTTATAAATCGCGTATTGATGTACTTACTTCCGGCAATCACATCTGGAATAAAAAGGAAGTTCTGGATTTTATCGGTGATTTTGAAAGGCTCTTGAGGCCGGCCAATTATCCGGCTGGAACTCCGGGCGCGGGAACCGTTCTGATACCTCTTTCCACAGGAGAATACGTGGGCGTTCTCAATTTAGCAGGCCGGATTTTCATGCAACCGATTGATTGTCCTTTTGTGGCGGCCAAAAACAAAGTCGCTGAGTTAAGAAAGAAAACGAAAATTATTATCGTGGATATTCATGCTGAAGCCACTTCCGAAAAAAAAGCATTGGGCTGGTATCTTGATGGCGAAGTATCCGCTGTTTTAGGCACTCATACTCATGTGCAAACAGCGGACGAAGAAATTCTGCCTAAGGGCACGGCGTATATAAGTGACGCAGGGATGACCGGACCTTTTGATTCCGTGATTGGGATCAGAAAAGAAATCATTATCGAGAGATTTTTAAATCAAATGCCTAATAAGTTTGACGTGGCCAAAGATGATATCAGAATGCAGGGAGTCATTATGAATATCGATTCGACTACCGGCAAGGCAAACTCTATTGAAAGAATCAGCATTAAACTGAAAGAATAAAGAATAAGGTATAACCGGATGAAAAGCGCCTATGAAATTTTAAAAGAAAGAGGTTTCGTCGAGCAGGTAACTGATGAAACATTGATCAGAAAAATTTTTGATGAAGGACAAGTAAACTGCTATATCGGTTTCGATCCCACGGCTACCAGTTTGCATATAGGCTCTCTTGTGCCGATAATGTCTCTGGCGCATATGCAGGCAAACGGCAATAGACCCATCGCGCTTGTCGGCGGCGGCACCGGTTTAATCGGCGATCCCAGCGGTAAAACGGAAATGCGTCAGGTTCTCACCAGAGATCAGATTGACTACAACGCTCAGTGTCTGGGAAAGCAGCTTTCTCAGTACCTTGATTTCTCGGATGGCAAAGCGCTTCTTTTGAATAATGCCGACTGGCTGACAAAAATAAACTATATCGAATTTCTCAGAGACATCGGCAGGCATTTCAGCGTAAACCATATGCTGGCGGCGGAAAGTTATAAAATCAGGATGGAAAAAGGCCTTAACTTTATTGAATTTAATTACATGATTCTTCAGGCCTATGATTTTTTATATTTGTTTCAAAATTACGGCTGTGCGTTGCAGATGGGTGGCAATGATCAATGGGGCAATATGCTGGCTGGCACCGAACTGATCCGCAAGGTTGCCGCCAAAGATGCCCATGCCGTAACGTTTCCGTTAATTACCACGTCTTTGGGGCAAAAGATGGGGAAAACTGAAAAAGGAACTATCTGGCTGGACAAAAATCTGACCACGCCTTATGACTATTATCAGTACTGGATCAATTGCGATGATGCCGATCTGGAAAGATTTCTTAAACTCTTCACATTTTTGCCGCTTACAGAAATAAGCATTGTCAAGAGACTTACCGATGCTCAACTGAATATGGCCAAAGCGGTGCTTGCTTTCGAAGCCACACGGATAACACACGGGGTGCAGGAGGCCATAGCCGCATGGCAGGCCTCCATGGAAGCTTTTCATTCCCGTCCGGTAGATGCCGATATGTTTCCTTCCTGCACGATTCCCCGCGCGGCTGCGGCAAGTGATACATCGGCCATTTCCCGCTATAGAATTTCCCGTAAGGAAATGGATGCAGGCGTCCAGATTTGCGCCGCCTGCGCCAAAGCGGGATTGACTCAATCGATCTCCGAAACAAAACGATTAATTGAGCAGGGCGGAATTTACATCAATGACCGGCAGGTAAAATCCATTGATGAAAAAATTACTTTTGCCGATTTTGGCGGCGGTAACGAATTGCGTGTGAGAAAAGGCAAGAAGAAGTATCTGATCATCGAAGTACAGGACTGATGTTTTTATTACCATCTTTCGCGCGATACAACTTTCTTTCCTCAGAAGCATATTAAAAAATGCAGAAGATAATTGAGAGAAAAAAGAAGCCCTTTCATTTCAAGCGTTCCAACGCCCGAAGAAAAACTAAAAGAAAAGAGAATGTGCCTTATTACAAGCCGGAAATCGTGCCGTCGCTGAAAAATGTTCTGGCAAGGATAGGGAAACCCCCGTCAGCTCCTTTTGTTCCCGATGATTTTCAGGTCAAGGCGCTGGAAGCGATTAATGAGTCGGATTGTCTTGTAATCGCGCCAACGGGTTCCGGAAAAACATGGATCGCGCGCGAGGCGATTTTGTCTGTGCTTTCGCAGGGCGGGCGCGCCTGGTACGCTTCGCCGCTGAAAGCCCTTTCCAATTCCAAATGGGTGGAGTTCGGACTGCACTTCGACCCTGAAAATGTGGGCATCATCACCGGCGACACCAAAGAAAATACCGAAGCGCCGATTATTGTGGGCACTACGGAAATATTGCGCAACCAGCTCTATGATGCCATGCATCAGGGTAAAGACTTAAAATGCAATCTGGTGATTCTGGATGAAGCACATTTCCTGGGCGATGCCGATCGCGGCGTTGTCTGGGAGGAAATCATGATTTACCTTCCTGCGCGGATTAATCTGCTGCTTTTATCGGCGACAATCGGCAACGGCGAGGAAATTGCGCAGTGGCTGGAATCCATCCGTAAAAAATCATGCGTTGTAATCAGGGAAGAAAAACGCCCCGTGCCCCTGTATCCACTTTTTCTTCATCCTTCCGGATGTCTGCATCCTTTTTTAGACGGGAAAAAAGTTTCCGCGCCGGTTGCTGATTTTATAAGAAGAACGGGCGAGAGAAGATTGCGCGCGGGGAGAATGCCGGATTACATCGGCATTATAAGAATCTTAGAAAAATTCAATCTTCTGCCGGCCATCTTTTTCTTGAAGTCGCGCGCCGAATGTGACGCGGCGCTTACATCGCGAGGTGCGCTGCCTATGCTGCGAAACTCCGAGGAATTTGATGATTCGCTGTATGATTTGCTGGATCGATTTCCTGCGCTTAACAATCACCGGCAATTAAAAGTGTTGCGTTCCTTGGGACTTGCTTCCCATCATGGCGGGCAGTTGCCGGCGTGGAAAATGATGGTGGAAGAAATGATGAACAGGGGTCATTTGCGCGTGATCTTTGCCACATCCACTATTGCCGCGGGGGTGAATTTTCCGGCAAGAACCATAGTGCTTTTGAACTCTGATCTGTTCAACGGAAATGATTTTTCTCCGCTGTCTGCTACAGAATTCAGCCAGATGACCGGCCGCGCGGGACGACGCGGTCAGGATAACATCGGTTTTATGCTGACTATTGCCGGGAAATTTATGGATTTGAATCATATAAGGCGTTTGCTGTTTCAAAAACCGGAAGATATTTTAAGTCAATTGAAAAATGATTTTGCTATGGTTCTGAATTTGCTTTTATCGCAGACCCCGGAAGACATCCGTAAAATATTCGAACGGTCGCTCGCGGCTTATCAGCAGAATATCAGGCATCATGGCGCTGCTTTTTCTGCGGCAAAATCACTCTGGGCGGATTTTTCGCGCCACTTGAAATTCCTGCAGAAAGAAGAATTTGTGGATGAATCGGGAGTGCTCACCGATGACGGCCATTGGGCTTCAAAACTTCGTCTGGATCATCCGCTTCTGGTGGCGCAGTGTTTGCGGGAGAATGCTTTTCCTGAAGAAAATGAAAAAATTCTTGCCGCCGTTGTCGCTTTTTTCACTTATGACCGTGACGATGATTTAAAATTGACCGTAAAGGACTTGCCGCCGAAGTTGCTGCTGTCATTTAAAAAGGTTGTGCTTGCCGCGCGGCCTCTTATCCATCGTCTGGAAGCGGCAGGATTTGCCACCGCGAAACTTCACACATCGGCGGGTGTTGCCGTTTATTATTGGGCGCAGGGGCACAGTTGGGATTCTGTCATCAAGGCCACGGGAATCGCGGAAGGTGATATGGCGTCGCTGATTTTGCGTACGGCGGACAATCTGCGCCAAATTGCTTCGCTCAAAGATACGTATCCGGAAATCGCCGAATGCGCGTACAGGGCAAGAGACGCAATATTGCGGGAACCAGTCCTGTTTTTATGATACAAAAAGACTGTTGAAATACGCCCACCTGCGGCGTTGCGTTTCCCCCTGTGTCGTTCAACATACGCCTCACGACCCAGGCCTCACGCGCCTTGCATCTGGACATTTTTGATGAGCCATGTATATTAAAAGGCATTATGGAAAAGCTTTCGATAATAACCGATTTTATTCCGGCGGGCGATCAGCCGCAGGCAATTGACCAGTTGAGTCAAGGATTGCAGGAAGGCAAAGAACATCAAGTGCTTCTTGGTGTTACCGGTTCCGGCAAAACATTTACTATTGCCAACGTCATCGAACGCGCCCAGCGTCCGGCGCTCATTATAGCGCATAATAAAACTCTTGCGGCGCAATTATATGAAGAGTTCAAGGGGCTCTTTCCCGAAAACGCCGTTGAGTATTTTGTAAGCTATTACGATTACTATCAGCCGGAAGCTTATCTGCCGGTTACGGACACCTACATTGAAAAAGATTCAGCCATTAATGAAGAAATTGACAAACTGCGCCACGCGGCCACGCATTCTCTTTTGACGCGGCGAGATGTAATTATCATTGCGAGTGTTTCCTGTATTTATGGTTTGGGCTCGCCTCAAGCCTATTTAGAGATGATGGTTCAACTGGAAGTGGGTAAGGAAATTCCCCGGGAAGATATTTTAAAAAGACTGGTGGAAATTCAGTATGAACGCAATGATATTGATTTCCACCGCGGCACATTCCGCGTGCGGGGCGACATTGTGGAAATATTTCCACCCTATGAAGACGAGCTGGCGCTGCGCGTGGAATTTTTCGGTGATACGATTGAGGCGATTAATATTATTGACCCGCTGCGTGGCAAGAAACTTGAATCGCTTTCCAAAACAGCCGTTTATCCCGGCAGGCACTATGTTACCACACGTGATAATCTAAAAAGAGCGATAGCCGATATCCGGGTGGAACTTGCTGTGACACTCACCAAACTCAAAGAAGAAAATAAGCTTGTGGAAATGCAGCGTCTCGAACAGCGCACGAATTTTGATCTGGAGATGATGGAAGAAATGGGCTATTGTCAGGGGATAGAAAATTATTCCCGCCATTTAACCGGACGCAAGCCCGGTGAGCCGCCGCCTACGCTTATGGAATATTTGGCCAGGGATGCCCTGATCATTATTGATGAGAGTCATGCCACTCTGCCGCAATTGAACGGCATGTATCGGGGAGACAGATCACGCAAGGAAACTCTGATTAAATACGGATTCCGTCTGCCTTCCGCGCTGGATAACCGTCCGTTGCGTTTCGATGAATATGAGGCCATGACCCATCAGAGAATATATATTTCAGCGACGCCGGCGCAGTATGAAACTCAAAAGGCTCAGGGCGTTCTTGTGGAACAAATAATCCGTCCGACCGGATTGATGGATCCCGAAATTGAAATAAAACCGGCGAAACATCAGGTTGATGATTTGCTCGAAGAAATCAGACTGAGAATTGAAAAGAATGAACGGGTACTGGTGACGACTCTGACCAAGAGAATGGCGGAAAATCTAACCGATTACTACGCCGGTATGGGTATCAGGGTGCGTTATCTGCATTCCGATATCCATACACTCGAGAGAGTGGAAATTATCCGGGATTTGCGTCTGGGAGGGTTCGATGTGCTTGTCGGAGTGAACCTGTTGCGGGAAGGGCTGGACATCCCCGAAGTATCGCTGGTGGCGATTCTGGACGCTGATAAGGAAGGCTTTCTACGGTCGGAGCGGTCGCTTATTCAAACCAGCGGCCGCGCCGCGCGCAATGTTGCCGGAAAAGTTATTATGTACGCTGATAAAATTACAAAATCAATTCAGGCCTGTCTTGATGAAACCAAACGCCGCCGCGTTATTCAGCAGAAATATAATGAAGAAAATAATATCACGCCGGAATCTATTAAAAAATCAATCAGCAATGTTCTGGGCTCTATCTATGAAGCCGATTATGTGACAGTGCCGACGGAAATTAAAGGAAAAATCATACCGGCGAAGGAAGAAGATTTGCCGGTTTTGATTGCCAGGCTTACAAAAGAAATGAAACAGGCGGCAAAAAATATGGAATTCGAACATGCCGCCGAACTGCGCGATGAACTTAAAGAGTTAAATAAAATACTGCTGGAAATGGGATAGAACTATCATCGTCGATCCTGGTGATCACAGGTAGTTGTTATCATTTACACCTTTGTTTTTCTCATCTTTTTGAAAAAGATACTTGGAATATGTTGTCGATGATATTGTCTTAAATATTTGCAAGTAAACCCAAAGAATGTTAGTAAAGAGGATAATTTTGTAACAAGAAAATTGCCAAACCGTGCAGGTTGTGGCGGGCATTTTGTTAATCTCATGCGGGGGTGAATATGGGAGAAGGAATCAGCGATTACACAAAAAATATTTTTGATTTAAGAAGGCATATGTGGACGGCGGGCGTGGAAGTGGAATTGAGGCGTCTTATCTGGCAAATTGCCGTTGTCGGTAAATATATTTCCGCGAAGATTCATGAATCCAACAGAAAGCTTGCCGGGCTGAAAAATATTTATGGTGAGGAGCAAATGGCGCTGGATCGCGCTGCCGATGAAATACTGAAAAATCAGTTGCAATTTTCAGGTTTTGTTCGCGAATACGCGTCCGAAGAACTGGAAGATATCATTAAAATTGGGTCCGGTAAGGAAAAATATATCGTGACGGCCGATCCGCTCGATGGTTCGTCGCTGGTTGATACGAATTTGTCTATCGGAACGATTATTGGCATCCATAAAGATTCCGTTCTGGATTCAGGCAGAAATTCTATGGTAGCGGCGCTCTATATTACTTATGGCCCGTTGATTACGATGATTTATTCGGCGGGAAAGGGCGCGCATGAGTTTGTTCTCAATCGTGAAGGCGAATATGTTTTGTCTCAGGAGGATATTAAACTAAACCAGAAGGGTTCAATCTTTTCGCCGGGCGGTTTACGCCGCGACTGGAATCCGGCGCATCTTAAGTTAATTGAACAACTGGAAAACGATGGCTACAAATTACGTTACAGCGGCGGTTTTGTTCCGGATATCAATCAAATTCTGATAAAAAAAGGAGGCGTGTTCACCTATCCCGCTTTGAAAAAAGCTCCCCAGGGGAAGTTACGCCTGCTTTTTGAATTGCAGCCCATGGCGTTTATTATGGAACAGGCCGGAGGCCTTGCAACCGACGGCTATCAAGATATTTTATCTATAAAAGTAGAAAGTATAAATCAACTCTCGCCGATTTACATTGGCAGCACTACCGAAGTGCAAATGGCAAAACAAATGTTATCATAATACAAAATACAAAATTGTAAGGAGTAGTTATGATTTACACAGATAAGAGAGAACTACAAAATAAATGTGCGAAGGTTCTTGAACCGGATGGCAATGATGTTCGCATTTTAGATGAAGCTAAACTTAAAAGCGCGCTTATTGATGATTTGATTTACACGGCGGTATTTTGTCCCGACAAGACGACGCAATTTGCCGCCAGCTGGCTGATCAGACGTGCCGGCGCTGCTTTGGGAATTATGTCCGCCTCAATTCAACCGCTTTATGAGGCGATGGGGCGCGAAGAGTTGAAGGGCTTCACGGTTCCGGCGATTAATATCAGGGGGATAACGTATGATGTGGCTCAGGCTGTTTTTCGCGCGGCATTAAAAAGGAATGTCGGCCCTGTTATTTTCGAGATTGCCCGTTCGGAAATTGACTATACCTTGCAGCGACCGGTTGAATATGCCTGCGCTGTAACTGCCGCCGCTATTAAAACCGGCTATCGTGGACCGATCTTTCTGCAGGGAGATCATTTCCAAATCAATGCCAAAAAATTTTCCGCCGATGCCGCAAAGGAAATTCAGACGGTAAAAAATTTAATATGGGAAGCCATTGAAGCGGGATTTTTTAATATTGATATTGATACGTCCACTTTGGTGGATTTGACGAAAGCAAGCGTCAAGGAACAGCAAAAGACAAACTACAGCCTCGCGGCAGAACTTACAACAATGATACGTGATTTAGAGCCGGAAGGAATAACCATATCTGTAGGCGGCGAGATTGGCGAAGTCGGCGGGAAAAACAGTACAGTGGAAGAACTTCAGGCTTTTATGGAAGGATATCTGGAAGAACTCAAAAAGCAGGGTGAATCGCTTAAAGGAATAAGTAAAATCAGCATTCAGACGGGAACAACGCACGGAGGCATTCCTCTGGCGGATGGCAGTGTGGCCAAAGTTAAAATCGATTTTGCTGTTCTGGAAAAATTATCCGCTCTGGCGCGTTCTCAATACGGTCTTGCCGGGGCTGTCCAGCATGGAGCGTCCACTCTTCCCGATGAAGCCTTTGACAGATTTCCGGCTGTAGGCACGGCCGAAATTCATCTGGCCACCGGTTTCCAGAATATGATATACGATAGTTCCAATTTTCCCGGAGATTTAAAAGAAAAAATGTATGAATATATGAAAACTGAATTTAAATCTGAATGGAAGGAAAAAGATACGGAAGAGCAGTTTATTTATAAAACCCGCAAGAAAGGATTCGGCCATTTTAAACTGGAAATGTGGCAAATACCTGCCGATACTCTCAATAAAATCGGCGTTGAATTAGAAAAACAATTTTCTTTTTTATTTGACAAACTCAAAATGACGGCTACGCAGGAAATAGTTGAAAAATATATCAAACCGGTAGATGTGCAATTGGAAATTCCTGCTTCTTTAAAATGAAAGCGGCAATTTTAGAGAAGATAACCAATTTAAAAGAAAACAAACGACCGCTGAAAATGGTTGAGTTGCCCCAACCTGTGATCGGTGACGGGGAAATTCTGGTCAGGATATCCGTATGCGGCGTTTGCCATACGGAATTAGACGAGATTGAAGGAAGAACTCCTCCGCCGAGACTGCCGGTTATTTTGGGTCATCAGGCGGTCGGCATTGTTGTTGAACGCGGCAAATTCGCGTCAAGATTCGCAATTGGCGACAGAGTTGGAATCGGTTGGATTAATTCGGCCTGTGGCCGATGTCCTGCTTGTCTTGCTGAAAATGAAAATCTCTGCGTGGATTTTAAGGCGACCGGCAGGGATACCCCCGGTGGTTATGCCCAGTATCTTGCGATATCTGAGAACTTCGCTTTTGCCATTCCGGATTTTTTTTCCGATACTCAGGCAGCGCCGCTGTTATGCGCCGGAGCTATAGGATACCGCTCCCTGCGCCTGGCCAATTTAATGGATGGACAACGTCTGGGACTGACCGGATTTGGCGCTTCGGCTCATCTGGTTTTGAAAATGGTTCGTTACCGCTATCCTCACACGGAAATATTCGTTTTTGCCCGTAATAAAGATGAACAAAGTTTTGCCCGTGATCTGGGCGCTGTCTGGGCCGGAGATACAAACGAAGAATCGCCTGAAAAGCTTCACGCCATTATTGATACAACGCCAGTATGGAAACCGGTTGTGGAAGCCCTGAAAAATCTGGAACCGGCGGGAAGATTGATCATCAACGCAATACGTAAAGAAGAGACGGATAAAGATTATCTCCTTCGGCTGGATTACGGCCGTCATTTTTGGCTGGAAAAAGAAATAAAAAGTGTGGCTAATGTAACATGCCGTGATATCAGAGAATTTTTGGATTTGGCCGCTCAAATACCCATAAAACCGGAAGTGGAAGAATATCCATTAGAAGAAGTCAATCGGGCTCTTGCCGAACTGAAAGAAGGCCATATCCGCGGCGCCAAAGTTTTAAAAATAAGTTAATTTATTAATGATCATCCTGACAAAATGAGATAGAAAAACCGGATTGCCGGATCAACCGGTATGTGCGGGATGCAGAGTTTGGCAATGACAGGGGTGTTCTTTGTTGCGCTAAGTGAAGTGAAGGAGCCATCTCGTTGTTCGTGTATTGTGTTCTCATGGTGTTCTCATGGTGTTCAGGGGATTCCTCACGATGACACTTTTTTCTGCCTCGTTATTTTCCCTACAACGATATCTTTCTGTCTTTGTTTTTTTTCAGTCTTTTTCTCGACGAAAATTTTTCTGCCTGTTGCGGGATCAATTTCCGTAAAATACATCAGGCTGGAATAAGTTGAAGGAAGCGGCGTAAAAATCTGCACTTGCCGCGGGTTGGTTTTTAATTCTTTTCCGGCAAAAGATTTAAGTTCGCGCATGTCTTCTTCAGTACATCCCGGATGGGCGGCGATAAAGTAATAGGTGAGAAATTGTTTCTGCCCTGATGATTTATTTATTTCTTCGAAAATCTGTTTGAATTTCAGTAATGATCGGACATGTGGTTTGCCCATGAGTTTCAACGTGTTCGGGGCGCTATGTTCGGGAGCCACCTTCAATTGGCCGGAAGTATGGTGTTTAACCAGTTCCTGCATGTAATACGTGCAGTGTTTTTTGTCGCCCAGAAGTAAATCGTATCTTATGCCGGAAGCGACAAATACTTTTTTGACGCCTTTTATATTTCGCAGGCTTTTTAACAAATTAATCTGCCGGCTGTGATCCGGTTTTAAACCCTCGCATACTTGCGGATAAAGACATTTCCTGTTTTTACAAGCGCCACGGATCTGTTTTACCAAACATTCGATGCCATACATGTTTGCTGTTGATCCGCCCACGTCCAGAATATAGCCTCTAAAATCGGGAAGCGCGATGAGTTTTTGTGCTTCGGCAATTATTGATTTTTCGGAACGGCTGATGATTGTTCTTCCTTCATGCAGTCCAATAGAACAGAAATTACACTCACCGAAGCAGCCGCGATGAGAGGATATCGAGAATTTAATCGTCTCCATCGCTTTAACTTTTCCCTGCTCGCTATAGAAAGGATGAACGTCGCGGGCGAAATCAAGCGCGTATATATTATCCAGTTCTTCAACTGTCATGTTAGGTTGCGGTTTGTTTTGAATCAGATAACGTTGGCCGTATCGCTGAAATAGACCTTGAGCGGCTAAGGGATCATTGTTTTGGTAGAATATATTAAACATCCGGATAAAAGATTTTTTATCCGCAACAACATCTTCATAAGCGGGCAATTCAATGTAATCAGGCGGCGGTGCAGTGGAGATATAACAAATTCCTCTGATGTCCTTTATGCTTTGGCCATTTTGCAATTTCAGTGCGAGTTCCACCGTCGCCTTCTCAGCCATGCCATAAATGAGCGCGTCAGCGCGGGCATCAAACAGGATCGAACGGCGGATGGAATCCGACCAGAAATCATAATGGGCGATGCGTCGCATACTGGCTTCAACACCGCCCAGCACCAGCGGTTTGGTATCCTTAAAATACTGACGGATTAAATTGGCGTAAACTACGACGGCGCGGTCAGGACGGCGGTTATTTCTGCCTCCGGCCGTCAGATCATCGTCATTTCTTTTTTTCTTTGTCGCTGTATAATTGGCAACCATTGAATCCATACATCCGCCGGTGATGCCCCAGAATAGTTTTGGTTCCCCCAATCGGCAAATATCGGTTTTGCTCTGCCAATCCGGTTGAGCGATGATTCCCACGCGAAATCCGGCATTGGTAAGAACCCGGCCGATTACGGAAACGCCAATAAAAGGGCTGTCAATGTAAGCGTCGCCGGTGACAAGAATTACATCGAGTTTATCCCATTTTAATTTTTTTAATTCAGCGCAGGTTGTTGGAAGAAACATGTATTTAAGTGCAGCCCCCTCCGGCCCCCACGGCCCTCCGGAAGGACCCGTAGGCTCCTTTTTATAATGCGACCTCCCGCAGTTTACGGCGAATTCATCCTCCGCTTTGGCCGGACCCGGGGGATTTCAAGTCGCGGGATTAAAGTGGCGCAATTGCATATTTATTTAAATGATGTCGGCCAGTATCAACCCCAAAGTTATGGCCGTCAGCAACAGCAACAGGGAGAAACGTCCGAGAAAGCGGTGCGCTCTTCTCACGGCTAATTTGTTTTTAGCTTTAAATTGATAAAATCCCAGCATAAGTGTGATTAAAACGAGTAAAAATGCCGCTAAACCGTTAATCTGGTGAGGTCCATCAATGTGTTTACCGTCTGTGCCGGAAACATAGATGAAAGCCATAATAATTCCCGCCATTATCCCCAAAAGGCCAAATGAATTAAATGATTTATGAATTTTCAGCCAGTATTTATTCTTACGGAAAAAAATGACGGCGCTGACACCGGCAATAAGAGCCGATGTAGCTGTTGCCATAAATGAAATGTGCAGGGGGAAAAACATGCTTGCTGATCTCCGGAGCCCAACTGCGAGAATTAAAGACTAATTTCCATTGACTGACTCACGGCAAAGCATTCCAGCTTTTTACCGCTTTTTTTGATTATCTTGTGACAACTCTTTACAATCGCGTCAACTTCGTCATCAAATCTTTCCTGATTGTGATGAAATAATCCTAAATTCTTTACTCCGGCATGCATGGCCAGATTCAGGGTATCCGTGTAACAAGAGTGCCCCCAGCCGCGGGTTTTTATATATTCATCTTCTTTATATTCGGCATCGTGCATGAGTAAATCAGCGCCGCTGGAAAATTCAAGATATTCCTGAAAATCAAGTCCTCCCTCGTGCTTGTAACTAAGTTCGTTATCGGTAAGAAAAACAAAACATTTACCGTCTTCCTCAAACTTGTAACCCGTGCCCTGATTAGGATGGCTAAGAGGTATGGGAGTGATAACCATCGAACCGAGAGTATAGTGTTCAACGCATGTATCTTGATATGATATATTTGCGCGGATGGAGTCAAAATTTACAGGGAAATGTGGCGCCGTCATAATGCGTGAGAGCATTTCTTTAATTGAATTCCGGGCATAAGGGCAGCCCCAGATGTTCAGATTGGTTTCACGCGAATAAATGGGTTTGAAAAAGGGAAAACCCATAATATGATCCCAGTGGGCATGCGTCAATAAAAGAGTGAAATCGCGATAACCGGCCGCAATTAGATTATTGCCCGCCTCGCGAATGCCGGAACCCGCATCAATGATCAATATTTTATTATCGTTTGTCCTGATTTCAATGCAAGTGGTGTTGCCGCCATAACGCAAATATTGTTTGCCCGAAACAGGAATGGAGCCTCTGGAGCCCCAGCAGTGAATTATCATTTTTCACCTTTTATCTGTTTGTTATGCAATAATACAGAATAAATTTTAAATCAAGCAGGATATAATGCCGGGAATCGGCAGAAGATTATCAAAAATTATTATTAGCCTTGCTATTATAAGAAAAGTTCTTAAATTAGTTGCGGAAAAGGAGGTTATTATAATGAAAAGAATAAAAATAAAAGGAATGAGCTGTCAGCATTGTGTGATGGCTGTAACTAAGGCGCTTGGCGCTGTGGATGGAATAAAAGATGTTAATGTGGATTTAAAGAGCGGTACGGCAACCTACGCGGAAATAAAAACCGTTGATCCTGCGGTTGTTGCCGCGGCGATAAAGAAGGCCGGATACGAAATTGTTGAATAAAGTGACTGCCCCTGAAAAAATAACTATTGCCGTGGGTGGTATGACCTGCGCGGCCTGCGTGAGGCGTGTAGAAGAAGCGCTAAACTCGGTTGCCGGGGTGGTGGAGGCGAATGTCAATCTGGCTAATGGACATGCCACAATTATTCATTCGGTAAAATGGGGTGGCCCTGAGGCGCTTGAGAAAGTGATCACCGAACACGGTTATGAATATTTAGGTGAACTTAAAGATAATCTTGCCGATCCCATCGAAGCTTCCCGGGTCAGGGAACTTAAAGATCTGAAGTTAAAAGTAACCTGCGGCGCGATTCTGAGTGTGGTTATTTTCTTCGGTTCAATGCAGCACTGGTTTGGTTTTTTGCATTTCATTCCGCGTCAGGTCATGCTTTGGGCAATGTTTGTTTTGACGGCTCCCGCGGTTTTTTGGGTGGGCAGCCGATTTTTTATCGGCGCTTATAAAGCCGCTCGGCAAAAGACATCCGATATGAACACTCTGGTTGCTGTAGGCGCTTTTTCGGCTTACGCCTATTCAGCGGCGGCAAGTTTCTTCCCTCATTTTTTCATGACTGCCGGCGTAATGCCTCATGTCTATTATGACGGTGCGGCAACGATCGTTACCCTTATCCTTTTAGGCAGGCTTCTGGAAGCCAAAGCCAAAGGAAAGACTTCTATGGCAATAAAGAAGTTGATGGGGCAAAAACCCAAGACGGCGCATCTGATCAGGGATGATCAAGCGTTGGAAGTTGCCGTGGAAGAAGTGCAGATTGGCGATATCCTGCTTGTCAAACCGGGCGGAAGAATTCCCGTTGACGGAATAATAATGTCCGGCCAATCCGCAATTGACGAATCCATGTTAACCGGTGAAAGCATGCCGGTGGCCAAGGGAATCGGACAAAAAGTGTTTGCCGCCACGATTAACAAGACAGGCAGTTTTACTTTTCGGACGACAGGCGTGGGCGCAAAAACCGCACTGGCGCAAATTATCCGTCTGGTGGAAGAGGCGCAAGGCTCCAAAGCTCCAATTCAGCGGCTGGCGGATAAGGTTGCTTCTGTTTTTGTCCCGGCAGTATTTCTGGTTGCCTTTATTACTTTGGCCGCCTGGTATTTTATCCCCGCCGAAAGTAATTTCAGCCGCGCTCTGATTAATTTTGTTTCCGTGTTGGTGATTGCCTGTCCCTGCGCGCTGGGGCTGGCCACTCCGACGGCAATCATGGTGAGCACGGGCTTAGGAGCGCAAAGCGGAATTTTAATTAAGGGCGGCGAGACGCTCGAAAAAATACATAAACTTTCAACGGTCGTTTTCGATAAAACGGGCACGCTGACGCGCGGCGAATTGGCCCTGACCGATATTGTGGCCGTAGCCGGTTATAATGAAAAACAGATTCTTGCATACGCCGCGGCGCTGGAGAAAAATTCCGAACATCCGCTGGCACAGGCAATTTTGTCAAGAGCGCAAACCGATGGAATTGCAGTTGCCGCCGTGGATAAATTTACAGCGCTATCAGGTATGGGAGCAAAAGCTTTGCTTCAAAACAAATTATGTCTAGCCGGCAATCGTTCTTTTATGGAAAGCGAAGGTGTCTCTGTAAATAATTTGGATGAATCGGCGGCAAGGCAATCCCTAGAAGGGAAAACGGTAGTGTATGTCGCTTTTGAAAAAAATGTTCTCGGTTTTATCGCTCTGGCCGATGAACCGAAAGGTTCAGCTAAACTTGCGATCGAAAGCTTGAAAAGCAGGGGATTGAAAGTAGTTATGATTACCGGCGATAACGCCGGCACGGCTAAAGCGATTGCCGCTCAACTGGATATTGATCATGTGCTGGCTGATGTTCTTCCGGATAAAAAGGCTGATGAAATAAGAAAACTGCAAGCCGCGGGTGAGGTTGTCGCCATGGTTGGCGACGGTATTAACGACGCTCCGGCGCTGGCGGCAGCGGACGTTGGCATTGCCATTGGCGCGGGGACGGATGTTGCTATTGAAGCCAGCGACATAACTCTTATTCGCGATGATTTGATGGGTGTGCCGGAAGCTATCGACCTGTCGATGGTCACGATGCGCGTGATCAAACAAAATCTTTTTTGGGCGTTCTTTTACAATGTGATCGGTATTCCTATTGCCGCGGGCGCTCTGTATCCTTTCTTCAGGATACTGCTGAATCCCGAATTTGCCGCCGCGGCTATGGCTTTGAGTTCATTTTCCGTTGTGAGCAATTCTTTGCGTTTGCGCAGAGTTTGGAAAAAGTATCAATCCGGCAAATGACATGGATGTTATTTCCTGTCCTTTTTCCAGAGGAGGAAGAAGCATTTCCTGGCCATAACGATCATGCCGTTTCTAAAACAAAGATAATGTTTTGATTTTGGGGTTGGCCCAATATTTATCTGGCCCCATGCAAGAGTTCATCTCCCAGTTTTGCCTGCTTGTCCTGCAAGGTTTTTTCCTGGAGCGCTCCCAGAACGTTAATGTCGGTCTGAAGAACATTGAAACGTTCTTTTGTTTTAATTTTCCATTTTGTAACGATGGCGGCTATTTTTACCTGAAAACCGGCTGCCAGCTCTTTAAATGTCAACATCAGCGGCACGGCGGTTCTTTCCGGCTGATCCAGCTTTTGCGCCGCGTCGTGGACAATCGCGCGCATTGTTTCCAGCAAAGAGTCCAGAGCTCCTATTTCGTTTTGCAGGGATTTATCCTTATGAATATTACTTTTGTCTATTTCCACTATTGTGTCCATAAGTTCCGCGCCCATTGCACCGGTTACGGCGCCCATCATGATGACATTTTCCACATCGCTAAAGGGGATTACAATATTCGGATAGGCCGTGTCCTTCTCGCCCAATATACTTGAGGAAGATACGCGGCAGTTCTGCAACCCAATGCCACCATGCGGTGAGGGTTTGAGGAAGTCGAATTTCAACCGCGGGTTGACAATGAGGCCTTCATCGGAGGACGAGACCAGAAAGGCGCTGAAGTTATTTTGCTGTTGTTCCTGACCGGTTATCGCGACAACGATAAAAAGGCCGGCAATAGGGGCATTAGTCAGATAAGTTTTTTCTCCATTTAATTTGTAGTAATTGCCATCGTAAGTTGCCGTAGAGGTCAGTAGTTTTGGACGCGCTCCGTGCTTCGGTTCGGAAACGGCAAAGGACACGATCAGTTTTCCCTGGGCCATAAGCGGTAAATATTTCATTCGCTGTTTTTCAGTGCCGAAACCGGAGATAAGATAGACCGCGATCATCTGCTGATACAACCAGGATAATGCCAGTCCCAAATTATAGCCGCTGCGGACGAAAACCTCTCCCGCTTTAGCAAGCCGTGTCAATCCGCCGCCGCTGCCGCCGTATTCCGGCGCGATTCCTATTTGAAAAAAGCCCGCCTCACCCATTTTCTGCCAAATGTCATGGGGAAAATTCGGCGCTGTCTGTAGATCGGCGCGCGAAGCGATATGTTCAATGGCAAAACGGGATATCCAGCTATAAGATTGTCCTGATGGAATCATATTCATTTTATAAAACCAGTTCCTCGATAAAAGTAAATAATTGGTTGATATTCCGGCATTGACGCACCTCATGACAATGCTGCATATATGACTTAATTTCGCTGTCGCCCGTGTCCCAGAGATTTTCCTGTTCCGGATTTAGCCAGATTACCCGCCGGCAACGCTCTCGCATCTGACCCAAAATAGCGTCTTCGGGATTCATATAATTGGTGCGGCCGTCGCCTACGATAATCAGAGTCGTTTTTTTTGTCAGAAGTTCCATATAGTCTTTTTTAAAATTCCGCAGGGTTTCTCCATAATCCGTCGACGCATTGTAATTCACATCAGATTCCTTCAGCACCATACCAATTGCTTTGCTAATCTCATGCTCCTCAAAAATTGATGTTACTTCCGACAAATGATCAATAAAGACGAAACTGTTAACTTTGTCAAAACAGTCCTGAAGAGAGTACAGCAGGTTCAGCATAAAACGCGCAGCTGCCCAGACCGATCCAGATACATCGCACAGCGTGACAATACGGCTTTTGCGTTTCGCTTTATGTCGATACTTGATCTCAACGGGAACGCCGTTGTATTTTGCCGATGCCCGCAGTGTTTTTTTAACATCGATACTTCCTCTATTACGGACGGCATAGCGACGACTGACAATATTTTTCAATTTCCGCACCAACTTGTCAATCGCTTCGCGCATTTCTTCAACTTCTGCCCGGGTAAAAGAAGAAAATGATTTCTCGCCAAGTCCCTTAAGCCGCTGTTCTTCAGTTGGGGTTATTTTAGTGCCGGTATCTCCAGGACGCGGCTCATACATGAGCATGGAGCGCGCCGCAGCCACGCGCTCTTGAAAATAAACGGCAAGATCGCGCCCGGCGGCTGAATCTGTTTTTGTGTAATTTTCCTCTACCAGCGCCCCGGCGGCGGACGCGGCTTTATTAATCTGAATCATCATATTAAGGCGATTGCCCAGAGGACCCAGATTAAACCGGAGCATTGTCGCTTCAGCTTCTGCTTCCGTCCTGATCCGGCGCATTTCGTGAAGAAGAGCGAGAGGATTTCCTTCCAGAAATTCCACTACAGCGTCGTAAATGGGGTTATCATGAGGCATCTGTTTGAGAATTTCCGCCGCTTTTTTTATTTGATCAGAGTGCAGGGCGGCCTGTCTCATATCACCCACATCCATGCGCATTTCATGGAAGAAGAGGTGATAAAGACGGTCGAAATGCTGCACATCTCTCATGCTTTTAGCTAAATTGGCGCGAAGCAGGGACCGGAATTGCAATTCATCTGTCGGGTCAATCAACTGTAACTGATTTAGACTGTCGAGAACTTCCGAGGTTGATACCCGCAGCCCTGATGCGCGACAGCAGGAGACAAATTGTTGAATTAGTTTGACCATAGATTAAAATATCAAAAACCGTTCTATTTCGTAACCAATTTTAAAGGGAGTTTTCACCCATCAACAGCGCTTTGATTACATTACGGCAAAATCCGATCAATATTCTTACGAACTTTCTCCATGTCGATCTTGTATTTACAGACGATGTTGAGTGTTTCCGAAATAACTTCCGGTGTCAATTCATTGATCTGTAATGCGATAAGCGATTGCGCCCAATCAAGTGTTTCCGAAATGCTGGGACTTTTTTTCAAATCCAGCGTGCGGATTTTACGGATTGCATCAACCAGAGCGTTACAGAGCTTCTCCTCGATACCCGGTATTTTGAGCCGGACGATGGAAATCTCCGTATCGCGCGCGGGATAATCAATATATAGATGAACGCAACGGCGTTTAAGCGCGTCGCTCATATCACGGTAATTATTGGACGTCAGCACGACAAAAGGAATATGAATGGCTTTGCGGGTACCCAGTTCAGGAATAGAAACCTGAAAATCGCTTAAAAGTTCCAGAAGAAATGCCTCGAATTCCGGGTCGGATTTGTCCACTTCATCTATAAGGAGCACGACAGGCTGCTCCGAGCTGATAGCCTGCAGAAGCGGTCGGTGCTGAATGAAACGGTCGGAAAAAAAGGCGTCCTCCTGGGCGGCTATCTGATCAACTGCCTGAGTCAGAGTTGAGGCGGAAGAAATAATGTCGTTTAATCTGTCTTTAACCATCTGAGTATAAAGAAGCTGTTTGGCATATTCCCATTCATAAAGAGCCTTGGCTTCATCCAGGCCTTCGTAACATTGGAGCCGGATAAGTTCCCAATCCAGACTGCGGGCTATGGCTTTGGCCAACTCCGTCTTGCCGACACCTGCCGGCCCTTCAACCAGAACCGGCTTTTGCGTTGCGGCTGCCAGAAAAACAACAGTAGCAATTTCCTTTGAGGGAATAAATCCGGCTTTTGTCAGCCTAGATTGAACATCTGCAACACTATCATAATCCATGAATAACTTAATCCCTTCTGATATTTTACAAATAATACGGGAAAAGCGCGGCTGTTCCAACCGCGATTTCCTTTAATAAGAGCTTGCTTTTATTGGAAGTGAGTATAGGCAAACCTGTTTTGTATGTCAATGAAAAACAGGGCGCATAATAATGCTCGTCGAGTTAATGTGACCTATTTGTGTTAATAGGCCCAATAGGGACCTGTGCCGAGATTGGATATCGTTCCTTGAATTCCAACATAAACGTTCCGTCCCATGAAAAAGGGGAGCCCCCAGTCAAAGTACACACTAGGAGAAGTGTCCGAATCGTACGGGGCGCCTAATTCACTAAACACCCAATTTGATGAACTGAAAAGGGCTGAGGCGTTGCCTATCTGGAACGAAACCGGGCCGCTTGGCGATCCTAAATAGCCTTTTGTAGTTGCGGACAAGCTTTGTGTTGAAGAAGGGCAATACCAACCTTGGGCGACTCCTGATGAACAGGTTGTCAGGGCGCTCACCGAACCTGCGTCAAAAAATAGCCCATTCGAGCCGGTGTCAAGGAAACTGGAGTTGTACGTGCGTCCTCCAGTGGCCGGAAAAACTGTTATAAATTCTCCATAAGTCGAATCGACAGGATACATAGTTGCTCCGGAAGAAGAGTTATTTGACCGCGTATCTATGCCGAGAATAAGGACGCCGTCAGCCGATATTGCTCCTCCTAGAGAAACGACAGGAAGCCGCACTATTACGCCATTATTATCAAGAGGAAGGTGCGCAACCGGGTTTTGAACCTGATCGGATAAAGTTGTTGTAGTTTCAGAGCAGGTTGAACCGCTGCAGGAATAGTACATCCCATTGCTGGTAACACTTACGCATTCCGAACCGCAGTCCTGGGCAAAGAGACCGACGCCCAGAAGTCCGTTGAATCCGGCTGTTGACGGACTCGAGTCTAACGTATACTGGCTTGATTGACTGCATAATGTTGGTTGACCAAAAGCGGAATCAATGACCTGAATTGGGACGTTAGCCGCTGTTTCGTTCCCCAGAATGACGTCTACTGTCTGAACCGGTCCCCAGTCCGCTGAGTAGTCAGCGTATTGTATGCAGTCCGCAAGTAATCCCGAACCGCTTGTGACTTGTGTGGGGGAAACAGTGATAACTGATTTGAATATCCGCAAACCGGAAGCTCCCGTATCTAAAAGAATATCATCAATGGTCTGGCAGTCTGTATTGCTGCCGGGAGTGCAGATCGTAACGCTGACGCAGGGCTTGTTGGGATAAGCGTTTGTGCACAGCGATCCGTTCACCGAGATAGCAACGACATTGTCCATTGCGATAGTAGAAACCGTCAATTGTGTTGTGTTTGAGGTTATGCCGTTTAAATTGGCAGTGATATTTGATGCGCCTGAAGCGAGCGATGCGGCCAGTCCATTGGAACCTGACGTGTTGCTGATTGTCGCGACATCTGTATTTGAAGAACTCCAGGTCACGGAAGTTGTTATATCTTGCGTAGTGCTGTCTGAATAAGTTCCGGTTGCAGTGAATTGTTGTGTCCCGCCCCAGGCAATGCCCGGGTTTGCCGGTGTTACGGCAATAGAGGCAAGCGTTACGGTGGGAGTGCTTGTACTGCCGCCGCCGCCTCCACCTCCACATCCGCTGTAGCTTATTACCAGTAAAGAAATCAGAATAAAAAAAAGCAGTTTATTTAATTTCATCGGTGCTCACTCCTTGTGGTATCAAAGCAGGCGCGTAGGCGCGTCCCTGCAAATTTCTCATATGTCCCCATTTCTCTACAACAACATTATCTGATTCCACCTTAACGTATTTGTGTCCCGGCTGCCGCTTGATATGACTTGCCGCCTTCTGATGTTCGGAAGCATAGGATCCCAAAAGCGGCGTCAGATCGGGATGAGTCAGGCCGTTCCACGCGATGCCGAATACAACGCCTGAAGGCGACACATATTCACGGACGGTTATGGTTTCAGACTGGAATTCGTGAACGGAGTATTTTGAAGACGTTCTCGTGAAACTCCGCACCGCCGAGAGAGTTTTCTTGTTTGTCGCTATCGAATCGGCTGATTCGCCGAGAGTGGCGTAAGCCTGTTGGACAAGAAGAAAGGCAAATGAAAGACCAAGACAAATTAACAGACCTGAGAGCTTTCTTGTTTTCATAATCGTTATATCCTCCCGGTTTCAAAGATGCTGACACAAACGAAGAATGAAATGTCTCTAAAGGACATTTTACAGTAACATTTTACTTGTATTTGCGAAAAAATCAAACGCTATTTACTTTTTTCAAATTTTGATTTATCCGCGCCGCATACAGGACACGTCCATGTCTGTGGCAAATCTTCAAATTTTGTTCCGGAGGCAATGCCATTATCAGGATCGCCTTTAGCCTCGTCATAAACATAACCGCAAACACTGCAAACGTAACTGGCGGAGGTATGGGACGCGGCAGAAGCTTCATCTATTACATAAGTTGGAGCTGTTTTCGGTGATTTGCCTCCCTTGACATTTTGATAATAAGCGTAAGTCATGGGTTCGGCATCGCTCACTACATCGCAATCAACAATTTTGCCGACGAAAATAGTATGCGTGCCGCATTCCAATTCTTTTTCCAGTTCAACTTCTATATAGGAGATTGTATTTTCCAGGACGATGGGCACTTTAGTTGCCCCTGTTTTTATTTTTACATTTTGCAGTTTGTTGAAATCGCGCCCGCTCTTAAAACCGAAATTGCCGATAAAAGTCATGGGCGTTGCCTGGGAAAGAATGGAAATAACAAACTTACGGCTGAGTTTTATCAATTCATTAGTGTAATTTTGCTTGTTTATGCTGATGGCGACAGTCGCCGGATTCGATGTAACCTGAAACATGGAGTTGGCAATCTGACCGTTGAATTTACCGTCTTGCCCTGAGGTGACGACATATAGACCATAGCTGATTTTATGAAGGGCTGCTCTGTTCATTTATTCTCCTTTTTTAAGGTTTTTTATGACATTATTTATAACTCAATTTTATTTCAAGCGCCATTGGTTTTTATAATGGGCCCCATATTGATATGGTATGTTTTCCAGGGGATTTTTTCTTTTGACAAAAGAGGCCTTTTCTTATAATCAAAATAAATTAAAGTAATAATCCGGCCTTACAATTTTTTGCCGCAGTTTATTGAAGTCCGGGCATCCGTACCAATACTTAAAATAAACTTTTATCCAGAGATCATTATACTGCTTTCGATTTACGGCCCCGATTTACGGAAAGAGAAAAAACAATTATGAAATATCAGGAATTTATAAAACGCGATCATTTTAATTTCGAAGAAATTCTCGCTTTTGCTTATGGTAAGCTGGTCACCGATCCTCCCGAACATTTTGAAGCGAGACTTCCGGCGCCCCCATTCCTCATGATTGATCGCATATTATTAATTGCAAGCGATGGCAAGAAGGGTAAAATAATAGCCGAACAGGATATCAGGCTGGATGCCTGGTATTTTCAATGCCATTTTCAGGGTGATCCGGTGCAGCCCGGATGTCTTGGCGTAGATGCGATATGGCAGTTGCTCGGTTTTTTCTGTGTCTGGAGTGGTTCGCTGGGGACGGGCAGAGCGTTGGGGTGCGGCGATGTTGTGTTCAACGGCCAGATCCGTCCGTTCAACAAATGTGTCCGTTTTGAAGTTGATGTGCGTCGTTATTCGCGGCTGAAGGAATCAGGCGCGAGCATAGTAATCGGAGATGGACGTGTTTATGTAGACGATGAATTGATTGCTACTGTCGGGCAGGCACGTACTGGAGTTTTTAAGAATATTGCCTACAGAGATTACCCGCTTCGGTCGAAACATTCTATTGGCGGAATCATGGAAAGGTAATTAATAAGGTCATTAAAACTGTTTGCCGTGTTTTATTTTATCCATTAAAGAATCTATATCATATATTTTTTACAGGAAATATCTTGAGTATAATAAAGAAAGCAGCACTTTATTTTGCCCGGAAAGGATTTTGCAGGGCGGCAATAGATGAACACGCTGATCTGAGTATCTTTAAAGAGAAACTTACCGGCACCGTAGTTGCAGGTCTTGTTATAATATTTATTAGTTATCTTCTTGGCATTCCTGCCGTATTTATAGTAGGAGGAATTGCCGCCTGGTTGAAAACCCCGGCGCTTGGTGTTATCGGAATTCCTTTGATTTACGGTATTTCCTGGTTGCTTTTGATGCTGGGTATATATCTTGCCGGTCCACAATATGGGAAAGCACTTAGCCGTTGGACCGTACGGGTTATATTGGAAAAAATTCTCGGTAATGAAGCTAAAACGTCCGGATCGATACACGTAGAAGATTCAAAAAGCGGCACAGCAAAAAAATAAAGAGATGTTGAAAAGTTAGATAAAAAACAGGAGTGTTGAATGAGTCAGATTGAAGAAATAATAGGTGAACTTAAAGTTAAAATTATCCAAACACTGGGGCTGATTGATGTTGGGCCCGAAGACATCGGAGATGATACTCAGCTTGTCGGCGGCGATTTGGGAATTGATTCCATCGATGTGCTTGAACTGGTGATGATGATTGAAAAAGACTATGGCGTTAAAATCGAAAGCAAAGAACTGGGTGTTAAAGTTTTCGCTTCCGTGCGCGCGCTGGCCACACACATTTCCAAGAATCAGAAAAAAGGTTAATTTTTCGCTTACGGGAAAACATGAACTGTTAGCGTTTTACGCGTTTTTGTTTCCATTATGAAAGTACTGCTAATTTCAGCAAATATTCTGAGAATTCCCTATCCGGTATATCCGCTGGGACTGGATTACGTAGCCGGTTCTCTGGATTTCCGTTATCAGACTAAAATTGCGGACTTAAATGATTTTGCTACTTCGGATGAGTTGGAAACTTCGATCAGAGAATTTTCTCCCGATTTTGTCGGAGTATCAATCAGAAACATAGATAACACCGATGTGATAAACAGCAGAGGCTTCCTGCCCGAATACCAGAATTTAATCAGCCGGATCAGAACAAATTCGAACGCCCGAATAATTTTAGGCGGCAGCGGTTTTACTATCTTTCCCGTTGAGTTTATGCAGGCGCTCGATGCCGATTATGGAATAGTCGGCGAAGGTGAAAGATTATCCCTGCTGCTGGATGCATTGGAGAAAAACCTTGATGTTAAACAAATACCGGGTGTTTTGACAAAGGAAAAAACGGACATCGTTTATGAACCATGGAAGGGTGATATTAAAAGACATTTTAATCCGGCAAACCCAAACACGCAATTTTATCTGTCCCACGGCGGCATGCTCAACTTGCAAACGAAAAGAGGTTGTCCGTTTCATTGCACTTACTGCACTTATCCCCATATTGAGGGCGCCCGGATGCGGTTTTTCCCGCCGCGTGAAGTAGCCCGCAACGCCCGCGAATTGCAGGACGCCGGCGCTAAATATATTTTTATAACCGATTCCGCTTTCAACGCCAGTTATGATCACAGCTCTCAGGTCGCCAAAGCCTTTATAGAAGCCCGCGTGTCTATTCCGTGGGGAGGTTTTTTTGCGCCCACTATTCCCCCCGATGATTATTTCAAGCTGATGGCTGATGCTGGATTGACGCATGTTGAATTCGGCACTGAATCTTTATCGGATACGGTACTTAATAATTTGCGTAAACCTTTTGCTTCCGGCGATGTCTTTGCCGCTCATGAAAAAGCGCTTGAAGCCTCTTTGCACATTGCCCATTATTTATTATTAGGCGGTCCCGGCGAAAACAAACAGACTCTGCAGAAAACACTGGTTGGTCTGGATAGCATGGAGCGGGCGGTTTTCTTCTTTTTCTGCGGCATCCGCATTTATCCGCACACAGATTTGTATGATGTTGCCCTGCGGGAAGGTCAGATTACAGCGAAGCAAAATATCCTGCCGCCGGTATTTTACCGCTCTGGAGAAATATCTGTTGCGGAAATCATGCAGATGGTTGAAAATCACGCCAACGGCCGTCCCAACTGGCTTATCGGCGCTGGTGAAGCCAAAGCAACCCGTGTTTTACCCAAACTCTACAGACGAGGGTTTACAGGTCCTTTGTGGGAATATTTGATTCAATAAAGAGGATTTCTTAAGGAGTTTTATCATTGAACAAGAAGTTGCCATTTTGGAGTCCGGCTAAAATCACGGGAATAACTCTTTTGTTTTTCGCAGCGGCTGTTTTTTTTATTAATTCTCTATTGGCGGCGGCAGTCGCCTTTTTTTATATTGTTCTTTGTGTCGCCGCTTCTTTTTTCCCGCGAAGCAATTTTTTTCTTCCGGTAATCAGTCGCGGCAATACCGGTAAGAATATGGTCGCGCTGACTTTTGATGATGGTCCGGCCCAACCGACAACAAAACAAATACTGGAATTGCTGGACAAGTATTCGGTAGGGGCAACTTTTTTTGTTTCCGGCGCCAATGCCTTGAAGCATCCGGAAATAATCGGGGAAATAATCGCCCGCGGCCACGCCATCGGCAATCATTCGTTCAACCATAATCCTTTCTTGATGCTGGGAAGTTATAATTATCTCTATCAGGAAATATTCCAGACTCAGGAAGTTTTAGAAAAAATGGGTGTAAATGCTCTGGCCTTTCGTCCTCCTGTAGGTATAATCAGTCCCAAACTGCCTCTTGTTATGGATAAACTGGGAATGTTTTGTGTAACTTTCAACTGCCGGGCTTTTGATGCCGGCAATCGCCGCATTAAAAATCTTGGTTCCAGGATACTTAAAAAAGTAAAAGCCGACGATATCATTTTGCTGCATGATGTGCCGTCGCGAAGTGAAGAAGACAATGCCATTATATTGTCGGAAATTGAAAGTGTATTGCAAGGGCTTATTACTAAGGACCTAAAAATTGTTCCCCTTTCCACTTTAATAGGAAGGGACATTAATTAAAGAAAGCCGTTCCTGCTTTGCCCGATTACTAAGGCTTAAGTCCTGCCATCTTTTTCATCCATCCGGGGGCAACCTTACGGCCGGTGAGTTTCTGAAACCCTACCGGGAATAATCGCTTGAGCCAGTCATACACGTAGGCATCGGGTCCGACCATGATGCGCGCTTTGTCCTTTTTAATTCCGGCGATGATAAGTTGAGCCGCCTTGTCTGCTGTTGTTTTTGCCATGACCCGGTTGAAAACCGCAAGGCTTCCTTCTCTTGCAAGGGAGGGGTCCGAGGCCTTGTAGAATTTGGCGTTGTTGGCAATGTTCGTCTTAATCCCACCGGGGTGTACGCAAGAGACTTTAACGCGGGTATCAGAGAGTTCCTGTGCCAGCGTTTCGGTGAATCCCCGGACAGCAAACTTTGCCGTGCAGTAAGGTCCGTTATTCGGATTGGTGAAGATGCCGTTAACACTGCTGATATTGACGATGTGGGCGGAGTCCTGCTGCTTAAGGTACGGGAGGAACTCCTTGCATCCATAGATCACGCCCCACAAATTGATACCCATGAGCCACTCAAAATCCTCATAGGTTACATCATCCAGCGTTTCCATGATGGCGACCCCCGCGTTATTGATGATGATATGAACCGCGCCATGGGTTTTGACCACCTCGTTTGCGTAGCGCTTGACCTGCTCGCGGTCTGCAGTGTTTACAATGTGGGTGGTAACCCACACATTTTTGCTTCGTAAGCGCACCATATCAGCGGTTTCCTTAAGACCAGCTTCGTTAAGGTCGGATATTGCCACGTGGCAGCCTTCATCAGCCAGATTAAGCGCAAGCGCCCTTCCGATGCCGGATGCAGCGCCGGTAATTCCTGCGACCTTGTTCTTTAGATCCTTCATGGTGGCCTCCTTTTACGAATGTATATGGTCTTGAAATATCGTTTTTCTTCACGGGCTGAATTGTTTAAAAAACAGTTCAGATGTTTTGACCTGAAAAACTTTGCAATTATTTGAAGCGATTTTTAGATTTCTAATGACTTGAACTTAATAAACAAATCAAATTATCTTGTCAATGTAAATAACAGGACGCAATCGATATCAGCAGAAACACGATGATAATCAGAAGTTAAAGTCACGTTATTTCTCCGCAAAGTTACTGGTATAATTCGGGTAAAAAAACTCTTTTTTAGTTGATTTGAAAATTTGGTTGTATTATCATCATTTTTGCGGGGTTGTTCAACTTGCCAATTTACTTACACTTCGCTATGGATAGACGGGATTTCACGAATAAATTAAATATTGACGTTATAAAAAAATTTTGATTGAAAAAACAATCAATGATATAAATTATTATTTTTTGGTATTAATTTAACTTTGACATGAACCAATGGGGTATATTTGTTGGAAAGTCAATGGAGTTTATTAAAAGAGATAAAAGTAACTAATGATAATTATATTGAAGCATTGGCGGATGTGCCGGCTGATTCTCCCTGGTTTTTGGGCCATTTCCCCGGCGAACCGATTCTTCCTGGAATAGCTATAGTTTATACAGTCGGACAGGCAATTATCCGGGACGCATTGAAAAAAGGGGAACAGGTTCAGTTAAAGGCGCTCAAAAGAGTGAGATTCACTAAGCCAGTGCGGCCGGAAGAAACTCTTTTAGTAAGCATAACCGGTGAAGAAAAAGGTGAAGAAGTTGTGTTTTCTTTTAAAGTGACAAGTCAAGGAGATATTGTGTGCAGCGGTTCGATTAATGCAAGAAAGATAAATAGAAAAATATAAATAAGCATAGAAGGAGGGGTAGTGATGCCTGATAATCAGGATACCAAAGGCATTATACGGCACGTGGCCGAAATAATTATTGAGGAACTTAAATTAGAAGACGTCACCGCGGATACATTTAATCCGGATATGGATTTGGTGGATGAACTGGGCATTGACAGCATGGACCTGGCTACTATTGCATTGGTACTACAGGATGAGTACGAGATCGCTATAGACGAAGATGATTATCCCAAGCTGAAAACCATTCGCCTTATCGCCGGTTACATTGAAGAAAAACTTGCCGAGAAAAAATAATTGATTGAAGATAACAGGTCCATGCCTATTAGTGATAAAACAGCTCTGAAATCAGTCAAACCGGGATTTTCCGAACTCCTGTCTCATCCGGAAGTCAAAGCGCGCTGGGAAAAGGTTAGAAAATATTTTTTTTTGCGGGAATCAACTTATGACATGTCCAATCGCTGCAATATTCGCTGTGACGGCTGTTATTATTTTGAAGGAGAAAAACAGTTTGCCCGTGAGATTGGCGATATCCAGGCGTGGCGTGAGCTTATGCAGGCGGAAAAAGCACGAGGCATTACTTACGTCGTTCTGGCGGGAGCGGAGCCTTCTTTGGTGCCGGAGCTTCTGGATGTCTGCTATCAGGAAATGCCGCTGGGCAGTATTGCCACCAACGGTTTTAAAAAAATTTCTTCATCAGTAGGCTATAAACTGCATATTTCCGTTTGGGGCAATGATGAAACCAGTCTGAGAATCAGAAAGGCTAAAGACCTTTTGAAAAAACAGATTGAGAATTACGAAAATGATCCGCGAGCGGTTTTTGTTTACACCTTTACGCGGGAAAATATAAATGAGGTAAAAGAAGTAGCCGCGCATCTTGTTGACCATGATTGTAAACTGACTTTTAATGTTTTTTCATCGCCGGTCGGTTACACGGGAAATTTGCGGCATGATGATGAATCCTTCAACCATACACGGCAGATGATGATAGAGCTTTTGAATAAATATCCGCGAAATATTATTTTTTCCGCTTACAACGCCGTGGCGCATACCCATAAAAAAGGTTTGCATGATCTTTACAGTTGTTCATATCCCCGTCAGAATTCTTCGCAGGATATCGGGTTAGGGAGATCTTTCAGGCAATACAGGACAGACCTTAATTGGGACAGATCGGTTGCCTGCTGTGTGCCGGATACGGATTGCGCCGATTGCCGTCATTACGCCGCCGGTTCCTCGATCGTTACGGCGCGACTTTACCGTCATGTGAATAATCTGGCTACTTTTAAATCCTGGCTGGATTATGTAGATACCTATCTGGCCGTTTGGGTTATGGGTTATGAGAAGGGCGAAAATCTTTGCGCCGAAATTATAAATCCGCCGCAAGCGGCGACGAGATAAAAAAGATATCTAAACATTTATATAATGAATTGTAATAACTAATTTTAAATATTCTATCGGGGCAGTATTGATGAAAACAGTTAGTTCGTTGCTGGATAAAGACTGGTACGAAAGATACAGACGAATTTCAAATCTCAACATCCGCAGTTCCATATACGATGTAACCAACCGCTGCAATTTGCGTTGCAAGGGTTGTTTTTTCTTTTCTTCGGGAGAACATCAGGCGGCCCGGGAAGAAATGGATATAAAAAAATGGGAAGATTTTATTGACCGTGAAAAAGAGAGGGGAGTGAATCTGGCGATTTTAATAGGCGGCGAGCCGACGCTTTGCATGGATCGTGTCGAAGCTTTCTATAAGCGCCTGCCCACTTATTGCGCCACCAACGGTCTGATTAAGGTTCCTCGGGAAAAGTTTCCCGATATGATGGTGGGAATTTCCCTCTGGGGCGGCGGCGAAGAAGAGAAAGTTCTGCGCGGACGCGACACCTTTGCTGTCTCCAGTAAGAATTATACCGGCGACGCCTACACTTATTATCTTTATACCTTAACTCCCCGTCAGGTGGGAAAAATTGAACCCGTCATCAAAAGAATTGCCGATGTCGGCTTGAAAGTGCATCTGCAACTTTTATCAAATGACGAAGGCATTGACGGCTTTTCGTGGTGTGAGGGCGAACTCAAAGATTTACGTCACGAAATGGACGAAATGCTGGATAAATATCCGCAAACTTTAATTTCCTGCAAATACTATCATGAAATCATTGCTACGGGAAAAATGATGGGACGGAGCTTTGGCTGGAATGAATGTCCGTCCGTTACGGAATCTCTGGACAATAGAGCAAACAGGCCCCGCCGTTTAATCCATTTTTCCCGCTGGGCCTCCGATTTAAAAACAGTTCATCGCTGCTGCACATCGGCAACGCGCGATTGCTCCACCTGTAAAGACGGCGCGGCGCATATGAGCTGGGTCATGGTCAACAAACGTGAACATCTGAAATCGGCCAAGGATTTACAAAACTGGATCGAAGTCTATGAAATGTTTGCCAAGTTATACCACTTTATTCCTTGGTAATACCCGACAATTTTTGATATATGCACATTATTATTAACGTCTCCGGCTTTCCCTTTTTGCAGGAGATGATTTTTTATATTTTTCAGGAACATTGATTGCTATGGGTTTAAAGAAAACATTAATACTGGGTTACGACGCCGTGTCTTCTTTAGGAACTGATTTGGACATTCAATGGCAGCGGGCTTTAGCCGGAAAATGCGGGATAGGAAAGCTTACCAGATTTCCGCTTGATGCCGGTTTCCCGGTGCGTGTTGCCGGTGAAGTGGCGGATATTGATTTGCGTCCGTATCCTTTTTTACAGCCCCGGGATTTGGCGCACTGGACTTCGCCCATCTTCAAATACGGTATGCTGGTTGTTCACCGTGCTCTGGAAAAAAGCGGAATTGTAATTACGCCTGACATTGCGCCGCGGGTTGCGGTTACGTTCAGTTCGGCGGTTGGCGGTTTGGACGCAGTTCTACAGGCTGATCGTTTGATGATCGCAGAAGGGAAAATGCCTCACCCTTTTACTAATCCCAACTCCTGCATTAATATGGCCGGTGGCAAGATTTCCATTCTTACGGGCGCGACGGGGCCGATCTGCTCTACTATTACGGCTTGCGCTACCGGAATTACTTCTCTTATAATCGGCAGGATGCTGTTACAACAAAACATGGCGGATGTGGTCATTGGCGGCGCTGTGGATTTCCCTCTTGTTGAGCCGATAGTAGCCGGATTTGCCACAATGAATGGCGCTTACCGTCCGAAAGAAGGACAGCCCCAGGAACCGCCGGAAAAAACGAGCAGGCCTTTTTCCGTTAATCGGCGGGGGTTCGTTGTTTCCGAAGGAGCAGGTTGCGTGATTATTGCTACAGAAGAGTTTGCCAAAGCCCACGGGCTAAAATCAAAAATAGAATTGGCCGGATGTTCAATGACATCGGATGCCAGCCATTTTGTTTCGCCTAATTTGACAACGGTGCAAAGATGCATCGAAGATGCTGTTTCCGATGCGGGATTGCAGCCGGAAGACGTCGACGCGGTCAACGCTCATGCGACCTCGACAAAAATAGGCGATAAGGTTGAGGCCGATGCCCTGCGCAATATTTTCGGCAATAACGTGCCGCCTGTATCGGCGAACAAATCACAGCTCGGTCACGCGATGGGCGCGTCCAGCGCCATTGAAGCCATACTGGCTATGGAAGGGATGATTAAAGAGATATTATTGCCGACTATTAATTATAGTCCTGACCCTGAAATTGAGATTGACTGTGTTGCTGAAGGGGCAAGAAAATTAAATCAGGAGTTTGTGTTGAAAAACGCGTTTGGTTTCGGTGGATGCAATTCCTGCGTGATTTTGCGCAGACTTGAATAAAGGATAATTGTCATATTATGAAAGCCCCGAAAAACAGAAAAGTTTATGTTATCGGTTATGGCGCGGCCACCCCGCTGGGAAGCACATTTGAAAAAACATGGAAAAGAGCGATTAAAGGTGAGGCCGGTTTCCGCAAAGTTACCCATTGTAAAGTGGAATCAGCCTGCAACGTAGTCGGGGAGATACCGGACTGGTACCCGCTGGAACTTGATTTTACCGACGCGAAAGAAGTTTACAACTGGAATGCGGCTTTTGTGATTTTAACGATGGCCGTTTGCAAGGAGGCGCTGCAAAATGCAGGCGTTTCTATTAACACTCAGATTGCTCCGCGAATGGCCTGTCTTATCGGGTCAGCGCTTAACGGATCGGATGCCTTTCGCATTGCCGTACACGATCTGGAGCACCGCGGGCCGCTCAGGGTCAGTCCTTATCTGCTGCCTAATTTATGCGCGAATCTTCCCTCCGGCAAAGCCGGAATGCTGTTGAAATTTACCGGACCTGTTTTTTCGCCGCAGGGCGCTTGCGCTTCGGGCAACTACGCGATCGGTATCGGAGCAAGAATGATCAGGGACGGAGATTGTGATTTTGTCCTGGCCGGTGGCGCTGACGCTCCCATTCTACCTGAACTGATTCACGGTTTTGCCAATATGAATGCCACGATTAAGATTAATCCCAATGATCGCGCTTATAATAATCCGGCGCTGGCTTCCCGGCCTTTCAGCGCTGACCGCAGGGGTTTTGTCCTTTCCGAAGGAGCGGGCGTAGTTGTTCTGGCGGCGGAAGAAGCGATCCAGGCTTACGGACTTAAACCGAAGGCTGAAGTTTTGGGTGTCGGGTGGACATCGGACGCTCATCATTACACCAGCCCCAACATGCCGACTATTATCCATGCCATCAGGGAAGCTATTGAGGATGCAGGATTGAAACCGGAAGATATCCAATATGTGAACGCCCACGGCACTTCAACGCCCAAAGGCGACGGTACGGAAATAAAATGTCTGCGGGAAGTATTCGGCAGGAAAATAGAAAAAATTCCCATATCCTCAAATAAATCGCAGTTGGGACACACCCTTGGCGCGACCGCGGCCATTGAGGCGGCTTTGACTATCGAAGGAATGAATAAAGGCATTATCCTGCCCACGATCAACTATGTGCCTGATCCTGATTTTTCCGATATCGATGTCGTGCCTGATGATGCCCGCAAACATAAATACGAAATCGCTCTTTCCAACGCTTTTGGTTTTGGCGGAACCAATTGCTGTGTCATTTTCAGAGGAGTATGAAATGAAACCTAAGCCATTTAAACCGGAAACATACAATAATGACGAGCGCTACGTGCGAGACCTTACAACCGGTCTTGTCTGGCATCGTTCGAAATACCGGACTTTATATGTTGATACTGATCGTTCGCAAGTGGTTTATCATTCTAATTATCTGCGTTATTTTGAATTTGGCCGCACTTCTCTGATGCGCGACATAGCTTATTCTTACAAAGAAATCGAGGAAAGCGGCTATGTTTATCCTATTTTCGATCTGGGCATCAGTTTTTATCAGCCCCTGTATTACGATGATTTGATGTATATCTATACGCGGCCGGTAAATCTGGAAAGAGTGCGTTTACAATTTAACTACCTGATAACGCATGTCCAGAAAGAACATATAATCTGTATTGGCTTCACAAAACATTGCGCTCTGAATCTGGCGGGTACTCCCGTGGCCATAGATCCGAAAACGGTTCAATTATGGAAATCATTTCCGGTTTAAATCAAACTAAGCGGCATCATTGTGATATTGAAGTATATCCCTATCTGCGGGATCACCATTTAGAGGGAAAAGTAATTCTGCCGGCGGTAGAAGCACTGATTGTTCTGTCCAGAGCCGTTAAAATCAATTATCCACAAATAAACATAAGTTGTTTGCAAAAGGCGAGATTTTCACGTTTCTTATCAATTTCGCCGGATACTAAGCGTCAGCCGATATTTGTTGAAATAGAAAATTCCGGTGATGGTGGCATAATTGCTTCACTTTTGAGTTCGATAAAATCAAAAAGCAGCACGATCAGCCGCAAAGTCGAACATGCAAGCGTGGAGTTTCCCGCCACTGATCCCACTGCTTATCTGCCGCCTTCTTTTTGTACGGTGAAGAAACTGAAAGGAAGTTGCATCAGCGTGCCTTCGGCAGCTATTTACCGTGAACTGGTTCCTTTTGGAGAAGCTTATCATAATATCATCGGTGATTTATCGGTTTCAACTGAGGGCGCCCAGGCTTATATTTCCGGCGGTAATCATGAAGCTGATGAAAGTTTGCTCGGTTCTCCGTTTCCTTTTGATGCTGTTTTGCACGCCGCCTGTGTATGGGGGCAGCGCTTTGCAGGTATTGTTTCCTTCCCCGTTGGATTTGGGAAACGAGTAATTTATCAAAATACAAAAAAAAGAAAAGACTATCTGGGACGCGTTGTACCGGTGAGTGTTTCTAAGGAATCATTGATATTTGACGCCTGGATTTATAATCTGGATGATGTAATGTGCGAGAGCATCAGCGGTATTCATATGAGGGATGTTTCGCAGGGGCGCCTGCGGCCGCCGCAATGGATCAGGGCTTAATACCAAGTCACCTTCCTGCAAGTTATAAGGGGAGGCACAGGTGATTAGCTGAGGATTGAAACTTGAGTAAAATAATCTTAACTTATCTTTTTGCTTATCTTGCCGGTTCCGTAAATTTTGCTATTATTTTTTTAAAGCTTGCCGGTAAAGCAGACCCGCGCCTCAACTTCAGCGGCAACGCCGGCACCACAAATGTTTACCGCCAGGCGGGGATTTTATGGGCGGCAGTTGTTTTTTTGCTGGACATTGGCCGGGCAATAACTGTCGCGTTTATGGCGAATTATTTTTTAAAAAACACGTTGCTTCCCTGGGCCTGTTTTTTTCTTGTTCTGGGCAATACCGTTCCTTGTTTTCACGGTTTTCGCGGAGGCAAAGGAGTGGCTAACTATTTAGGATTTACCCTTCTTGTTGCGCCGTGGTCGGCTGTATTTGCAGCGGCAATCTGGCTTGCTGTTTACGGAATCGGCCGTGTTACTTTTATCGCTTCATTTTTTATGGTCTTTATTCTGGCCTGCGGACAGGCATTAACTCTTCACTGGGACTTAAACGCGGTAACAGGAGCGTTTGCGACATTTCTGCTTATCTTATTTAACCACAGAAAAAATATTGCCAACTTCGGGAAAACCACAAAACCACAAATGCACAAAAAATGAAAAGATCCATGGCGCTTCCGGAATATCAGCCTGATGAAAGATATTTTAAATCAATACTGACTTTTTACAAAAACTTTGTATCCGAATCTGGAAATAAATTTATGGATCATATCTTTTTTGCAAGTATGCGGTGTTTACAGTCTTACAAAATATTGGATTGGAAAACTACCCGCAGTCAACGCGTTTGGCCGTTTAGTCTTTCGTTAAATTCTTCAGGCGTAAAGCTATATTCCTGAGTTCCGTAGCTTTCTATGGAAAAAGAGGCGCAGACGCTGCCCATTCGCGCACACTGCTCGATATTCTTGCCGTGGACCAGACCGCAAAGCAGACCGCCCCGGTAAGAATCTCCAGCGCCTGTCGGGTCAACCACCTTTTTAACTTTAAAGGCGGGAACAGTAATTTCGCGCTCACGCATGGAAATCTGTGAACCCGACTCTCCCAGAGTGGTGATAATTGTACCGGTCATTTCCAGCAATGCCTTTTTGTCCAGCCCTGTCTTGCTGATGATCAGACTTAATTCATAATCGTTGACGATCAGTATCCGGCATCCCTCAATGGCCTGAATCAGGTCTTGTTTATCCCACATGGGCAGCGACTGACCGGGATCAAGGATATAGTCTATTCCCTTATTTTTGCAGGCGCGCGGGTAATTAACCATGTCTTCGAAATTGCCGGGAGAAACTATAACAATAGTATTTTCAGGATCGAGTTTGCTAAAATCCAGTGTTGATTGATATTTCATCGCTCCGGGATTGAATCCGGTAATTTGATTATCGGAACGGTCGGTGGTTATGTATGCGCCTGCAGTGAATTCGTCGGCAATAATTTTGATGTTTTCCGTGGATAATCCATTTTTCGCCAGCCATTTGAAGTATTTCTGATAATCATGGCCGATGGTGGCGCAGATTAGAGGCTTTTCGCCCATTAGAGTCAGCGCGTAGGCTATATTGCCCGCTGTGCCGCCGTATTTTTCCTTTATGCCATTTACCTGGAAGCAAACATTCAGAACATGAATTTTATCGGGCAGAATGTGGTCGGAAAATTTTCCGGGGAAATCCATAATCCTGTCGTAGGCCATTGATCCGGAAACAATAATATTCATAAAAGTCCACCCCTCCAATCAGTTTAAAACTATCCTCCGAGCTTTGAGGAATATAGGGAATATTGAATTTTGTGTCAATGATATTTTACCCGGAAAGTACGAAGGAACCGGCACCAATCTAACACATCTTTTGATTCATTATGCCAGCGGCAATTTTACGCACATTATTTATGGCAGTTTGCAGATCAATAGTGCAGAGTTGCCGGTCTTTCATTACGATCCTGCCGTTGATAATGCTGGTTTTAACGTCCGCGCCGCGCGTGGCATACACCAGTTGAGAATAGCAGTTATAAAGCGGGGTGAGGTGAGGCTGATTCATATCCACCATGATGATGTCGGCTTTCTTCCCCGTTTCTACAGAACCAATCAATTTATCCATTCCCAGCACTTTTGCTCCGCCAATGGTGGCCATTTTGCAAACTGTCTCCGCGTTCATAATTGTGGGGTTAAGAGAAGTTACTTTATGAATCTTTGCTGTTGTATCCATCTCTCGAAACATATCCAGATCGTTATTGCTGGCGCATCCATCTGTTCCGATTCCGACAGTTATCCCATGCCGCAGCATTTCGGGAACAGGCGCGACACCTGCTGCCAGCTTCATGGAGCTTTCCGGGTTATGCGAAACCTTAACGCCCAGATCGGCAAAAACAGCCATATCTTCTTTATCCAGCCAGTTGCAGTGGACGGCAATGGTTTGTTCATCCAGAACCCTCAGATCAAGCAGATGCCGTATGGGATTTTTGCCATAACGATTCAAGATAGTGCTTGTCTCATCTTTAGTTTCGAGCAAATGAATCAGGTATAAAAGACCGGCTTCACGGGCGGCTTCCTTTACGCGGATAAGTGTTTCCGGAGAACAGGTATAGGGAGAATGACAGAAATATGCCGGTGTAATGAGCGGTGCGTAGGGAAGCCAGCGTTTTACGAAACGTTGGGCCGCAGTCATCATTTTTTTGATTGAGGGCTTGTCCGGCATGATAAAATCAGCAAAACCCTGCGAGACAACAGCGCGCATGCCGGCGGCGCACAGAGCCTCCGCAATTGCGTTTTCAAAGAAATAGCCGTCGCAAAAAGTTGTCGTGCCGGAGAGAATCATTTCCGCCATGGCAAGAGTGGCTCCGCAGGAAACAGTTTTTTCATTGATGAAACGCGCTTCCGCCGGAAAAATATGCCCTGTCAGCCACTCCATTAATGGCAAATCATCGGCCATTCCCCGAAAGCAAACCATCGGCAGATGCGTATGGGTATTGACTAATCCGGGCATAACGATGCAACCGGAGGCATCTATAGTTTCCCGGGCATGAAAAGCTGCGCATCCTCCATCGATATCTTGGCCCACCGCGACAATAAGGCCGTCTTTAATGCCGACAAAGGCATCTTTGATAATTTCCATTCCGGCGGACATGGTTATAAGCGTTCCACCGGTAATTACTATATCCCAGTTATTTCTCTGCAAGAGTTCTTTCATGTATAAATTTTTTCCGGGTCAATATAATGTAATAAGCCGGGCAACCTGATTAAGTTATATAAGTCACGATAGTCGTTGCGGTTTTACATCCCAATAGACTACAGGCTGCAGCCGTTTCAAGGTTGTCGCTTTTGCAGCTTCAACTTTATATGTATAGGCAAATGGCGCCACTCCTCACAAAAAATCAAACGCTCATATATGATCAGGGGAATCAGCCGGGGAATTTTGCTTCCAGCAATTCGTCACCAATCAATCCCAGCGCAGTGCTAAATCCCAAAGCTAATATGGCCAGTAATGTTAATAATGCCATTACGGGCGTGGACAACGGCTGCAATTCCAAAGCAACGGCGGCAATCAGAATGGATGTAAACAGGAAACACAGCCCGAGTATGATTTTCTTTTTCAAAAAAAGCGTCGTTACTTTTCGGAATCTGGTTTTGCCGTCAATAAGTCCGGTTAGCATGGCCAGAATAATAAAAAAAGGAAGAACAGGTGAAATCAATCGCATTGTACAATTCAAAACTTCATGAATTTGAGGTGGTGTAATAAAAGATAAAACAGCAAGAACAAAGAGAGTGAACGTAAAAGATTGTGGAAAATGCACGATGATGGGATGCATGTGCAGCATCAGGATTTTCCGTCTCCTCTCCGATATCGGATCGGCATAGGGCTCAAACATTTTTGCGGGCACTCCGCATGCAGGGCATACATCTTTTATTTTGCCTTCTTTGGTGACATAACCGCACGCTTTGCATTTAATAAGGTTGGCCATAAAAACATCTCCGGTGCTGTTTTGTTGATTTTATGATAATATAATAAAGTATCAAATGATAGTCAAAAATTAAGTTATTGAAAAGTTATATTCTATTCGTTAATATTATCCATTAAAACATGGAGGTGTTTATGAGCGCGTTACTCCTTTCCCGCATCCAGTTCGCCTTTACTGTAGGCTTCCATTTTCTCTTTCCGGCCATGACTTTGGGGACTTCCCTCATTATCCTCATATCCGAAACCATTTATCTGATTAAAAAAGATGAGACATTTAAAAAGATATCTGATTTTCTAGTCAGACTTCTCGGGCTGATTTTCGTAATGGGTGCGGCAACGGGCATTGTTATGGAATTTTCTTTTGGAACGAACTGGTCGGGATATTCCCGGGCAGTGGGAGATATTTTCGGGCCGATACTGGCGGCCGAAGGTGTTGTAGCTTTTTTTCTGGAATCGGTATTTCTCGGAGTGCTTATTTTTGCCCGGGAAAAAGTTTCCCCAAAGGTATACTGGTTATCTGCCCTTCTGGTATTTGCGGGCGGTCACCTTTCCGCTTTCTGGATAGTGGTTGCCAATTCCTGGATGCAGACTCCCGCGGGCTACGCGATAAATGAAACGGGGAAAATTAATCTCGTCAGTTTTACCGGCGCCGTTTTTAATCCGTCAACAATGGTCAGATTTTGTCACACAGTAATGGCTTCATGGATTACCGGCGCGGTAATGGCGGCAGGTATTGCCGGGTATTACGTAAGAAAAGGCCTGCACGGCCAAACGGCCAGAACCATGCTGAAGATCGGCATAATCCTTTTTGCAATTACACCGCTTTTGCAATTGGCAACAGGCCACATTCACGCGATTGAAGTCATCAACATGCAACCGGAAAAAGCGGCTGCGTTTGAAGGGCATTTTTACACAGCTAAAGGCGTGCCGCTTTATGCCGTAGGATTTGTCGATGAGCAAAACGAAAAAACCTATGGCATCTACGCCCCCAAAGCCCTGAGCTTTCTATACGACTTTGATTGGAACTCGGAAATAAAAGGATTGAGGGATTTCCCGAAAGAAAACTGGCCGCAGGTTAACTTTGTGTTTCAGGTTTATCATATCATGGCAGGTATTGGCATACTTTTAATTGCGCTTGGATTGCTGGGCGCGTATTTGCTTTGGACTGAAAAAATATATGAAAATAAATTATATCTTTACACCCTGCCTTTTCTGATACCCCTGCCGCATATTGCTCATGAGACAGGATGGATAGCGGCGGAAGTTGGCCGCCAACCTTGGATCATCTATAAGATGATGAAGACCGCTGATGCCGCGTCAGTAGTAGTCAGCGCTGGTGATGTAGCATTCAGCCTGCTTATGTTTTTCCTTATTTATCTGCTACTGGCTGTAATGTTTGTTAAACTGTTTATAAAAATTGTTCAAAAGGGTCCGGCTGTATAATGAATATGTTTAGAATTGCAATTATTCTGGAGGCAAAATAAATGGAAAACATACAGAATTTTCAAGAACTATGGTTCGTTCTTGTTTTGATCTTGTTTATCGGTTATTCTCTTCTGGATGGGTTTGATCTAGGTATAGGAGCGCTGATGCCCTTTATCGGTAAGACAAGGCAGGAAAAAGATATTTTAATTAATTCTATCGGGCCTGTCTGGGACGGCAATGAAGTCTGGCTGGTCACTGGCGGCGGCGCGCTGTTCGCGGCCTTTCCTCACGCCTATGCCACGGCCTTTTCCGGCTTTTATCTGGCGATGATGCTTGTTTTATTCGCTCTGATCTTTCGGGCTGTTTCGATTGAATTTCGAACGCAGGATAAGACCGGGGCCGCAATCTGGGAAAAGTCTTTGTCTGTGGGCAGTGCCGTAGCGGCCCTGTTGTTTGGAGTGGCTCTGGGTAATGTTATTTACGGAGTGCCGCTTAATAACAAAATGGAATTTACCGGAAACTTTTTCACACTGCTAAGACCCGTGCCCCTTTTATTTGGCATTACCGGGTTTGCCGCAATTCTGTTGCAGGGAGCGTCTTACGCCGTGATGAAGACGGAAGGCGAATTACAAGAGCGGTCTTTTCGCGCAGTCAGCATTCTAATGCGGATAAACCTGATAACCGCTATTATTTATTTTCTGACCATGGCCTTTACGTTTCAAGATATCATGTCAAACTGGTTATTCTATCTGGCCGTTTTATGGACTGTGATGTGGCTTTCGGCAATATTTTTTTCCGTCAAACATAAAAATGACTCTTCCCCGTTCTGGGAATCGTCATTTGCTTTTATTGGATTATGGCTTGCCGTGGCGGCAGTTCATTTTCCCAATCTGATCAAAGCAAGCAATGATCAAAATTTGAGCATAACGATTTATAACAGCTCCACTGGATTACAAACGCTGAAATTGATGAGTGTCATCGCACTGATCGGGATGCCGGTGGTAATCGCTTACACGATTTTTGTTTACCGCGTTTTTAAAGGTAAGGCGAAATCATCAGAGCACTATTAATCACGAGTTAAGAGAATATATGATTATTGATTGTCTTGATAACTGGCAAATTTATTTTAGAAATTCTGTTTGGAAAAATATCTTTGTTGAATTACTGGCTTTAAACGAAAACATGCCCGCCTTGGAAAAAAAGCTCAAAGGTGATGATATAATTCTTAAAGTATTTAGTTACAAAACCGTTAGTCCGAATGCTCCGGATGCTGAACTGGAATCACATAAAAAATATATTGATATTCATACTACCATTACTAAAGGTGAGAAAATAGAATGGTATCCCGCACAAGCTTTAAAGATCATTAAACCTTACGATGCTATTGAAGATGCCTTATGTTATGAAAGACCACTGCAAACAGGTTCCGGTCTCAATATGTATCCGGGAATATTTGCCATGTTTTGGCCTGGCGATGCGCACATGCCCGGATTGCAGATTGCGGTCAAGCCGGAGATGATAAAAAAAGCAGTGATGAAGGTAAATATTGATCTTGTGTGTTGAGTTGTAAGCTGATTAAATCTTTACCCGAATCTCATTGCCAGAAAACGGCCAAGACATGCAAAACCGCTCAGTGCTATGACCAGCATATGCGAAAGGTTACGTTTGTATCTGATCAGCCGCGGAAAAAAGAGGATAAATGTCAGAAGCATTATGCTTGGGAGAAGGTAAAACGACCATATGGATGTCAGGCGACCATTGGCAAGGCCGCTGATGATAATGCCGAGACAGAAGAACTGTAGTATGGCAGTATAAATCCTGGTGTTGTTAATTCCAAGTACAACCGGCAACGTCCTGATTCCTGCCCGGATATCGCCTTCTACATCACGCATATCCCACATGATTTCATAGGTCATGACCATGGCGAACATATAGAAAAATGCCGTGAGGAAGAGCCCATCCGGTTGCTTATGCGCGCGCAGCATCGGAAAAACAAGCAGTCCGAGAGACCATCCCGCGCCCGAACTCAAGTTTTTGATGATGAACAGGTTTTTAAGTCGCAGATGCGGCCAGGAGGGTAACAGTGGCGTGTTGTAAAAAAATCCGACAGCCGCGCCGAATACGACCAGCCCCGTAAGTTTCCATGAAGGTTCCGTAAAGAGCGCCAGCAATATGGCGATTGTTCCGCCCACATAACAAAAGACCTTGATGGCGCCGCTTTTGGTTTGAGCGTCCATCAGATCGTCCGGGCAGTTCAGCGCATCCTCCTTCACGTCAGTAAGACGGTTCCATTGGCAGATGCACGCCACTGCCAGTGTGATGATCAGATAATCGACACTGCGAAATCGCATCTTTAGAAACCCGGACCAGCACCACATGATTGCCGGGGCACTTACTATAATGTGAAGCCGATTCAAGATGAAGGCTTGTATAATCCGTTTCAGCATGATCTTCAGTCGGTAATATTTTTTGACACGGCCGGGTAGTCTGTATATCCCTTGGGTCCCGGTGTGTAATAGGTGTTGGCATCCGGTTTCGCCCAGGGCAAGCCTTGCCCAATACGTTCCACCAGATCAGGATTGGCTATATAGGAACTGCCGAACGACACGGCATCGGCATATCCCTCGGCAATGACACGGTCTGCACTTTCTGCAGTATATCCGCAGTTGGTTACAAGTTTTCCGCGGTATAATGGCCGAAAATGTTTGGCTATGTCCTTGACCGCGTAAGGAACATTATCAACCGGAAGCATAGGCTCGACCAGGTGCGCATAGGCCAGATTCGGATAATCGTTCAGGCGACCAACCACATGCTCGAAAGTGGGAATTGTGTCTTGATCAACGGTTATGCCGAAAAAACCATGGGCTGAAGGATTGAGTCGTATACCGACTCTTTCAAAGCCGATTGATTCACCCACTGCATCCAGTACTTCGAAAAAGAAGCGAGCTCTGTTTTCGTGACTGCCGCCATAGGCATCGGTCCGGGTATTAGAGCAGTTTGTGAAGAACTGGTGGATAAGGTAGCCATTGGCGGAGTGGATCTCAACACCATCGAACCCTGCCGAAATTGCATTCACGGCCGCTTTTTTAAAGTCCTGGACGATTGCATGGATCTCGTCGATCATCAATGCATGCGGGGCAACCGTTTCCTTAAAGCCTGACGGTGTATAGGAACGGTCATGCGGATTGATGGCGGATGGCGCGACAGGTAACATGCCGTCGTGAAAATCGGGGTGCGAAATGCGACCCACATGCCAGATTTGCAGGAAGATATGCCCGCCTTTTTCATGCACCGCTTTCGTGACCAGCCGCCAACCCTCGATCTGTGCGGCGCTGTAAATTCCCGGAGTATTGATATAGCCTACACCCTGTCTGGAAATTTGTGAACCTTCCGTGATAATAAGTCCGGCCGTGGCGCGTTGGGAATAGTACAATGCGTGCAGAGCAGTCGGGGCATTCTCCGGGTTATCTGCCCGGCT
>Ga0187890_10000092_pt1 | contig 61892 bp, 62 predicted proteins | sample June2016WEW_21_1_FD_133005 | JGI IMG/M metagenome (GOLD analysis project Ga0187890, IMG submission 133005) | Peatland microbial communities from SPRUCE experiment site at the Marcell Experimental Forest, Minnesota, USA - June2016WEW_21_10 | ecosystem: Environmental > Terrestrial > Soil >... | reverse complement strand
GACAAGGACAACGACGAAACCCATGAATCCATCCGATCCCGCAACTCTCCCGGTGGCCGCCGTGCAACTCCCCGCCGTGCCGCTGACCGTCGAAGGTTATGCCGTGCTCCATCAGATGATGCGCTTCCGCTGGACCGCCTGGCGCGCCCTTCCCGACAACGCCCGCCGCGAGATCGCTGCCGAAGCCGCGCAACTGCTGGCCGAGATGGAAGCGAACGCCGATGGCCAGTCTGCGCTCTTCTCGTTGCTGGGACACAAAGGCGACCTCATGCTGGTCCACTTCCGCCACAGCTTCGACCAGCTCAATCAGGCCGAGCTCGACTTGGCGCGCCTTCGCCTCAACGACTTCCTGGAGCCTGCAACTTCGTATTTGTCGGTAATCGAGCTGGGGCTGTACGAGTCGTCGCTGAAGACCTACAAGGCGCTCGCCGAGCGCGGCGTGGAACCGCACTCGGAGGAATGGAAAAAGGCCATCGCGGAAACCATCGCCCGCCAGAAAGAAGCGATGAAGCCGCGCCTCTTCCCCTCGATGCCGCCGAATCGCTACCTCTGTTTTTATCCCATGGATCGCCGGCGCGGCGAAGACAAAAACTGGTACACGCTTCCCATGGAAGAACGCCAGCGCCAGATGAATGAACACGGCCTGGTCGGACGCCGCTACGCCGGAGAGGTGAAACAGATCATCACCGGCTCCATTGGGTTTGACGACTGGGAGTGGGGCGTCGACCTCTTCGCCGACGATCCCCTGGTATTCAAGAAGCTGATCTACGAGATGCGCTTCGACCACGTCAGCGCCGTCTATGCGCTGTTCGGAAGCTTCTACATCGGATTGCGCTGTCCGGCCAACCGCCTGTACGAATTACTGGAAGGAAAGCTGCCGCAGCTGGGCATTTAATGATTGAGTCATTGAGGTATTGATTCATTGGTTCCACGGCCGAATGATTCAATGACTAAATGACTCAATGCCTCAATGCTCTAAACCGAAACTCGTGCCGTTTCATATCCACGCGCGCCCCGCGGAAGGTCACGCCCTCCATGCGCAGGCGGAATTTTTGTTCAGCGCCATTTTCTCCGCACAACTTGATCGCGCCGCCCGCGCCGACCACGCGGTGCCAGGGCAATCCGGGAACCTGTTGCAGGATGCGCACCACCTGACGCGCCGCGCCCGGCCAGCCCGCAGCCTTGGCTAAAGCTCCGTAGCTCGACACCGTTCCCGCCGGCAAGGCGCGAATGCAGCGCACCACGCGGGCACGCTTCTCCTCCGGCGTGCTTCTCCGGGACACGCTTTTCCGGGACACGCTTCTCCGGGACTTGGACTGGGGTCGCTGGTTCACAGATCAATATTTGCTGGACAAAATCTGCCGGACAATATTCACCCGGGCAACATTCGCCGCGCAATTATGTTAACTTAGATTCACCAATACAAAAATTTTCACAGGTCGTAAAACCTGGGATTACGATATGTGCATCCCATGTTTTATTCGCAACCAAAACTGCCTTTTGGAGAACACTATGCTTCGCATGTTTAAAGCCCTGCCCCTGATATTGGCCATCGCGGCCTTGAGCCTCGTTGCCACCGGCTGTGGTTCCAGTAATACGCAGGCTCGTTTTGTCAATGCCATCCCGGACACTAGCGACTATGGTGGTGGCGGTCTGGATGTCGAGGTCAACAGCACCAAGCAATTTAGCAACGTAACATTCGGCCAGGCTTCGGCAGCAACCTATGTGGGCGTACCCTCGGGTAGTGTCAGCATCGAAGGGCTTGAATACAACACCAGCACCGTGGTCTTCGACGAGCAGAACGTTAGCTTGACCTCGGGGAAGCAGTACACGCTGGTTGCGACTGGATTTGCTACCGGCACCAACGGCAATAACGTTGTCTTCTTAAATCCAACTGACGACAACACGGAACCGGCAGACGGCCAGGTTTCATTCCGCGTCATTAACGCATCGCCCAGCGGACCTACCGCTGTCGATATTTGGATCGTACCGGCTCCCCTCAACACTGCCCTCCCGGCAAGTCCTTCGATCCCAAGCCTTGCCTACAAGGCAGCAAGCAACTACTTCACCACCTCTTATAACTCCGGCGGCGGCGGTTTCCTGATATACGTGGCTGTAGCAGGGACCGCGGGCAACGGTCCATTCATCATTAGTGGCCAGTCCATCCCACAACTCGGCGGCGTGAGCGAGGGATCGATTCGTACCATAGTGCTCTACGACATTAAGAATGGGACCCCGCCGGGAATGAATTCGCTGGCCCTGCTGATGAATGACCTTAATTAATCGCGGGGTGCATGGGCTGAACCGGGCTCTGAGTAAAGGTAACCGGGCCTCGAGTGAGGCCCGGCGAACCGCCTTACAAGCTGCTAAAATCCTTCTTGCTCGCCACCAAACTGCTTTTTGGAGAATTAAGGATGTCTCGCTGGTTGAAAGCCCTGCCCCTTGCGTTGGCCCTCGCGGCCTTGAGCATCTTCGCCTCCAGCTGTGGTTCCAGCAATGCGCGGGTTCGTTTTGTCCATGTTATCCAGGACGGCGCCGCCATGGATATCGATATCAACGGAACCCAGGAATTTACCAACATAGCGTTCCTCGGGGTTCAGCCGAGCCAACCGGGCTATACCAGCGTGCCTTCGGGTAGTGACACGATCGAAGGGTTTTTGACGGATACAACCACTGTCGGCTTCAACAGCACCAGCATCGACTTCAACGCTTCGCAGCAGTACACAGTGGTTGCAACTGGATTTGTCGCCACCGGCCAAAACGCCGTCATCTTGTCGATACCTGACAACCTCCCGTCGCCGGGAACGGACCAAGTTGAATTCCGCGTCATCCACGCTTCGCCCAGCGGACCCGGCGCTGTCGATGTTTATATCCTCATGAACCCCGTGACCGCCCCCACGGGCACTCCTACGATCTCTGCCCTTGCCTACGAGCAAGCGAGTGGCTACGTATCCCTTGCCTATAATCCCAATAATGTCACCAACCCCCCAGGCTTTACCGTGTTCGTCACTGCATCAGGGGGCACGGTACCAATCATTAGCGAGCCTCTCAATCCGGGAGTTTCTGGAGCGGTTCGCACCCTGGTGCTCACCGACGTTCAAGGGGGAAAATTGATGAATTCGACCTTCCTGGAATTGGCTGATCTCAACTGATTGCGGACGAGCCGCCAAGGCGGGCGCTTCGCTGCCTTTGGCTTCGTATCAGGGCATCGCTTCCGCGATGCCGAGAGCTTTCGAAATCAGGCGCCCCTTTAGGGGCTGGACATCGGCAATCGGATCCCCAGGCTTCTAAGCCGCATCCTTCTTGAACGACCTGGCGGCCGCTTCTTCGTTGTCGAACACTTCAAAAATAGTGAACAGCTTGGTGAGCTGGAGAAGGTCGCCTACGCGCTGGCTCACGCTCGCGAGTTTCACCGCGCCGCCGGCGTTGCGGGCACTTGTGTAAAGCGAAACCAGCGTTCCCAGTCCGCCGCTATCGATGTAATTCACTTCGCGCAAATTCATCACCAGCTTCGGGCTCTGGGCCAACAGGTTCTTGACCGTGTCGCGCAGGCTGGCCGATTCTTCGCCGAACACCACTCGACCGTTGCAATCCACCACCATCACGCCTTCCACCTGTCGCGTACTCATTCTCAGTTGCATAGGCGCTTCTCTCCAATGTTCGCGGTAAAACGCGATTCATGAGCGTACCCCGCCCGGCTCCGCCGCGCAAGCGTCCGGCTGTAGAGTCGGGGCTTGCCCCGTCTCCCGTTGCCAGGCGGAGGACTCGAGGTGCGACCGGAGACGCGGCAAGCCACGTCTCTACGCGAAATGCCCCGAACAAACTCCTCACGCGCGAGACTGTATAATCAGGGATTCCGATGAGCTATCAAGTCCTGGCGCGCAAATACCGGCCGCAAAAATTCTCCGACGTCATCGGCCAGGAACACGTCACCCGCACCCTGCAGAATGCGATCGCGCAGGAGCGCATCGCGCACGGTTATATCTTCAGCGGTCATCGCGGAATCGGCAAAACGACGGTCGCACGCATCCTGGCCATGGCCCTGAACTGCCGCTCGAGTTCCGGTTCCAATGACAAGCCGGTCCTCGAGCCCTGCGGCGTGTGCGATTCCTGCACCGAGATTCGCAACGGCAACTCCGTGGACGTAATCGAAATCGACGCTGCCACCAATCGCGGCATCGACGAGATTCGCGAACTGCGCGAGGCCGCACGCTATCGTCCGGCGCGCGATCGCTTCAAAATCTACATCCTCGACGAGGCCCACCAGATCACCGATGCGGCCTTCAATGCGCTGCTCAAAACGCTCGAGGAGCCTCCCAGCCACGTCATCTTCATGATGGCCACCACGCAACCCGAAGATATTCCGCAGACCATCCGCTCGCGCTGCCAGCATTTCAGTTATCGCGCGATGAAGTTCGACGACATCATGGGTCAGCTTCGCGACATCGTGACGAAAGAAAAGATCCCCGCCGACGAGGACGCTCTCGCCCTGCTCGCCGAAGCGGGCGACGGCTCGATGCGCGACGCGCTCTCCATCCTCGACCAGGCCATCGCTTCCACCGCCGACCACCTGACCGCCGATTCCGTTCGCAGCCTGATCGGTTCCGCTCCGGCAGCCGCGCTCGAAACGGTGATGCAGGCGGTCGCGGAAAGCTCGAGCGAGAAGATCCTGGTGCTGGTTGACGAACTGATCGGCGAAGGACACAGCCCCACCCATTTCGCGCGCCAGTTGGTGCGCTTCCTGCGCAATGTCACCGTGGCAAAAATCGCGGGCCAGGACTCGGCGCTCCTGCAGGTTTCGTCCGATGAACGCGCCCGCGTGAGCCGCATCGCCGCTCTGTTCAGCGAAGAAGATCTGACGCGCCACCTGCAAATCATGCTGCGCACCCATGGAGAACTCGGATACCGCCAGGAACAGCGCTTCCATCTTGAACTCGGCCTGCTGAAAATGGCGCACGCGCAGCGTCTGCTGCCGATCGAGCAGTTGCTGAGCGAGGCGGCGGCGTCCGCTTCCGGACTGGCCCGCACCACATCCCGCCCGGTTCTTGCTTCGGCGCCGGAAGCGCGGCGAACCGAGCTTCCCACATTGGCGCGATCGAGTTCGGTGTCGCCCTTCGCGGCCGACTCCGCGCGCAAAGGCACTCCCAAGGCAGAGTCGTCCAGCGGAATAAACGCCACGAGCGGATCAACCAACGTCGTCATCATGGGATCGGCCGCGCCGGCCGTTGCGGAGTTATCGCCGGAACCCGAACCGCAGCCAACCCCGTGCCCCGAAGCAAGAGCTGAAGCAAGACCCGAAGCGAACGCTGAATCTCTTCGCGATGCCGTTCTCAACGCGCTGGGTAATCAGCAGATGCTCGTTTCTCTGCTGGAAAACGCGGAGTGGCGCCTGGAGGGAAATGCGCTGATCGCGAAAGTAGCGGCGTCGAGCACGATGATCGAAATGTCGTTAACCGCCGAAGCCCGCCGCATCGCCAGTGCCGCCGCCAGCGGCCTGGCCGGCAGGCCGATCAAACTGCAAGTCGAGCCTGGCGGAGCACAGCAATCGACGGCTGCGCCACGCCGAGCGTCGATATCGACAGCGACATCGAACGGAAGTGCGCGCCGCCGCGCCGAACAAGATCCGATCGTGCAACGTATGCAGGAAAAGTTCGGAGCCGAAATTCGCACCGTGATCGATTATCGTGAGAAAGGATGAAGCGCCACCGGGCGATCGGATCATCGCGCCATCGAAATTCAAGGACAGATGCATTTGGGACTTAGATCACCCGATGGCCCGATCACCCGATGACCCGATTGGTTTCACTATGTCCGGATTCAATTTGCAGGAACTCATGGCGCAAGCCAAGCAGCAGTACGAGACGCTGCAGAAAAAGATGGAGCAGACCGTGGTCGAGGCTTCAGCCGGCGGCGGCACCGTCACCGTCAAAATGGATGGCCGCAAGCAGGTGCTCGCCATCAAGATCGATCCCGAGGCAGTCAAAGCCGGAGATGTAGAAATGCTGCAGGACCTGGTGATGGCCGCACTCAACGAAGCCAGCCGCAAGGTCGATCAGGCAATGCAATCAAGCGTCGGCGGAATGCTCGGCGGACTAGGAGGACTCATCGGGTGATCGGGCCATCGGGCCATCGGGTGATCGAAATTCGAAATTCAAAGACAAGTGCATTTGCGACTTAGATCACCCGATGGCCCGATCACCCGATGACCCGATTGGTTTCCCTATGTCCAACTTTGCCGAACCGATGACCCGGCTCATCGACGAACTCAAGAAGCTGCCGGGCATCGGGAACAAGAGCGCGCAGCGCCTCGCCTTTCACATTCTGCGGTCGAGCGCGGATGATGCCGAAGCTCTGGCCTCCGCCGTTCGCGATGTAAAGGCCAACCTGCGTTTGTGCTCGATCTGCAATAACATCACCGACGTCGATCCCTGCGTGTACTGCACGAGTCCTACCCGGAATCAAAAGCTCGTCTGCGTGGTCGAGGAACCGACCAATATAGCTGCAGTTGAGAAGACGCGGCATTTTAACGGCGTCTACCACGTGCTCCACGGCTCGATTTCGCCATTGCACGGCGTCGGGCCCGAACAGTTGCGCATCGCGAACCTGCTCAGCCGGGTTGGCCGCGGCGAAATCGAAGAAGTCATCCTGGCCACCAATCCCACCGTCGAGGGCGAAGCCACCGCCACTTACCTGGCCCAGCAGCTGAAGCGTCAGGGACTGCGCGTCACCCGCATCGCCATGGGAATTCCGGTGGGCAGCGACATCGAATACACCGATGAAGTCACCATGCTGAAGGCCATGGAAGGCAGGCGGGACATGTAGACTTGCCGCGGCACTTGCAAACGAAGTTCCTAACCTCTGGCTCGAACCCCTCCCGAACGGTTACCAAAAGGCACTAGCTGATGGCCGAGGCCCCTTTTATAATGGCTTCAAAGCTGAAATTTTCTGTGAGGGATCGCCCATGGCCCGTGTCTTTCACTTTGCGCAACAAGCCGTTTTCTGCGTCGGTATGCTGTTGATGGTGACGGGCGCATGTGTGCGCAATATGCACGCGCAGGACGCGCTCCCAATTCCGGCTCCCTCCACACCGCATTTTGGCATCCCGCAGGATTGGAGCACCCAACACGTCATCTACACCCGCAACGGCTCAGCCGAAGACATGCTCAAGGTCCGCGACGATCCTCGTTTCCTGAATAATATTCTTCTGCATTACACCCGCGAGCACCGCAACCAAACCGGACGGCCGGCAACTGGGCTGAACCAAGCTGGGTTGGACGAAAACGGGTTGCGAGAAGACGGCTCCGACGCCGATAGCCCAGAGTTTCAATGGCAAGCTCCGCTGGAAATAGGCAAATTCCGCCCCATTCCACGCCCCAGAAGCAAGCACTCCAAGGTTGACTGGTCCGTCTCCCTGGGGCCAACCGCTGGCATGGCCATTGGCGAAAGCCCGGCAGTATACACCTATAACTATGCAACGCCTGGTTGCAGCGACTTTGCCGTGTACACGATTAACGCGGCTCCGTCGATCCCGACGACCGCGCCGGGCCAGGCCAATCTGGCCGGCTTGACGAATCTCTACACCGATGGCGCCGGCACCGGAAATTGCTCTGGCACTGGTCCCTCGTTTCTATTTTCTTACGCGATCGGGACGGGCGGCTCGCCGCTGTCGCCCGTGCTTTCGCTCGATGGCACAAGGGTTGCCTGGATCGAAAACCGGACTGCCACCGCATCTTACTTGCACATCACGATATGGGTCGCCAACCAGGGCATCAGTGCCACGGACCCGGTTGCCGTAACCGGTGCGTTCTCCAATGGGGCCTGTACTCCCGCCGGCGCTTCCTGCGATGATGCCATCGAATACACCGCCGCAACGTATCCCGGATGCCCCACCGCGTATACCGCCGGAAACGGCCATTCCGACCTCTACGTTGACTATCCCAGCGATACCGGCTTCATCAGCGCCAACAACGGACTCCTCTACCATATTTCGAACATCTTCAGCACTACAACCGCCCCCACCGTCGATTTCTGCGTCCCCGTAAATACGACTTTCGAAGGTGCACCTAGTTCGGCCATGAGTGGCCCGGTTTATGATCCTCTGCTCAATGAGGTCTTCATCACCGATTCCGAAAAGATCTATGCCTATACCGTGAACGCGTCAGCGCCGACGCCAAACTTCGCGCTCGCCGCGTCCTACACGTACGGGAATGCCGGAAGCAACCACAATTACCAGACCGGTCCAGGACCGCTGCTGGACGCGTTTAATGGTTATCTCTACGTCTTCTCCACCTACGACGCAGCCGGCAAGACTTCCGTGACGCAGGTGCCCACCAGCCTGGCTACTGGTGTTCCGGTTGAGCTTGGGCCCGAGACTACCAATACCAATCGCCTTCTGTTTTACGGAGCCTTCGATAATAACTATTACAACAACGGGCCGAAAAGCGCTGCGTCCACCCTCTACAGTTGCGGCACCGACTCGACGACAACCACCGCGCAGGATCTCTTCGCGATTAGTTTCAGCGCCACCACCGGGGTGGTGAACGGGACCCCCGCCATGTCCTACAACAAGAATGTGAACCCAACCGGGACCAATGGAGTCTGTTCGCCGATCACCGAGTTCTATGATGGGAGCACGGACCGAATCTTCGTCGGCATGGGAATGCCAGGCGCTGCAAGCGGTTCCAACGTCGTCACCATGTGGAACGTCACTAACCAACTCACGAACACCAGCGGCACCGGCGGCACCATGCCCACATACACGGCTACTACTACCGAGACCTACCTTGGCGGCACGAGTGGCATCGCCGCAGACAACAACGCCAGCGGGACTGCCCAGGCGGAGAGCATCTACTTCTCGACCGAGGACGCTGGCTCCACCTCTACTAATGTTGCCGGGGCAGGTTACAACGTAAACGGCATCTACTCCAACGGCTATGTTTGGTCGACGACCGCGACCGGCGGGATGGATGACGATGGCAATGCTTACTCATACAATCTCCTCGGCGCTACCGTGACCTGGAACGGCACCACATTCACCCTCGGGCCGCAGAACGCGGCGGACGCCTGGGCGGACACCACCATTACTCTCCCTGCGGGTTCGTTCAGCACGTTGGAGATTCTGGCTGCTGGAGTAAACGGCAACCAGGCCTCGCAGACGTTCACCGTCAACTACACGGACGGCACAAACACAACCTTCACCCAGAGCGTCAGCGACTGGTACACGGGACCGGTCCCCTACTCGGTAGAATCGATAGCCATAGAGATGGCGTATGAGACTACCTATAACGGACGCTACCGAGATCACGCGACCTATGTCTACGGTTACTCGTACGGCATCAATGCCAACAAGACGGTAGCGAGCTTCACCTTGCCCGCGAACCAGAATGTGGTTGTTCTTGCCGTCGCTTTGTCCTCCAACTGCGGGGGCCAAGACTATTGCGCCGTGAAGCTGACGCAGACCGGACTGCAGTAGCGGCGCGCGGCTGCATTGGAGTTGGAACGGATTCAGCGTTGCCGTGACCGCGAGTTGGCTAGGAAGTCTTGGGGTTAAGTTTGCAGGGCGTCCCGTGGCTATGAACTTTTCCGCAGCTCAGCGCCTGCGTCTCAAAGACACGCTCGAACCGGAATGCGGGTTTGGTGTAGGGTTTCTTGGCTTGCTTTTTCTGAGGCGGTCGCTTTTCTTCAGGTCCCACCGGGTTTCCATTCACCATCAAATATGTACCCCGAAGAAACAGACCCTTCCCTAAGCACCGGATCTCTTCCTGCGAATTATACAGCTTGTGGTTCTTGGTTGAAAGTTCATGATTAGCCTGTCGCTCCCCGCACGCAGAACTGTGCAACACTTTGAAGCACTCCGGTGCCGGCGACTCGGGAACGACCACCCCAAACCCAGCGAACACAGCGACTAAACGCCTCATTGTCTTCCACTTGCAGTTCCAAATGAAGATACTGCATGCAATCTGCCAGTGGTCACATAGTTGCTCCTTCGGCTAGGTCTGCGTCCTCGCTCCTTTTGAACGCTTTGCTGGCGCGAGATGCACAAGCGGACGCCAACCGCGGCCGTACAAACTCCGAGCCAGCCCGTCGCGCTTGCGATGTAACCGCATCGCAAACCGACGCTCCTGAAACCGGGCCAAACAGCCCGGTTTCACTTTTCTTGGAGATTGTTAGTTCTTCCGCTGAGCAGACGGGATGGGAAATATAGCTGTCCGGCTGCGGCACACCCCTGCCTCACCTCAGCGGGCAGTCGCGGCGCAGGCCGCAGCAGCCGCGCACTCCCCTCAGTTCAGCCCGGACTGCGTCGCTTTGACCAGGGTCGCCCCGGTCTTCGTCCCGTAGTAAATGTTCGAAGCTTCGGTAAGACTGCTGTTGTTGTCCACTATGATGCCGCTTGTGCCTCCAGCGGCGGCCAGCGCGGTGCTGCCGGCATTGACGGTTGGAAAGCCGTTCGTGATGTCCAAACTCATGACGCAGCCGCCAGTTCCGCCGCCGGTGGTAGCTACGCAATTGTCCGTGACCCCTACGAAAATGTAGTCCTTCCCGAGCGAAGCGTTGTAAAACTCCGTAACCGGCGACGAGTCCGCAATACCGGTAGCCAGAGCCGCCGTTGTAGGGTCGGCGGTGCTGTTCATCACGCCACTGCCGTTGAACCCGACGCTGTAGAGGGTCGGAGTCGTCCCGGTGCCAGTTCCGGCGACGTACATGAGCGGTGTCCCCGATCCGGTGTACCAGGCGTTGTTAAAGTCCACCTCGTACGGGCCGGTGTAGATAGTGCTCTCCGTCCCTACGGCCACGGAAACGGTGCTCGCCATACTCGTCGGGGCTTGCACGACTAGAGCGTTGGTCCCGTTGGAGTTGAAGAAAGCGTAGACCATCTCATTGGTGCTATCGACGATTACTGGATTCTCGGACGTGGCGCCGCTAGCCAGAACCGCGCTATAAACGACCGACGGTGACGTGCCACTGTCCGTCACATAGTCGATACGACCGCTGCCATCCGTGAAAAAGACGTTATTCGATGCCGCATCGTATACCGGAGTTGACGGAACTGCATTGATGGGAACGCTCCAAACGATGGTTGGGGTTGCACTGCCGTTGAATACGTTGCTGATCTTGTATAGGTAGCCGGAGCCACTTCCGGCCGTACTATAGGTAGTGGCGTAGGCGACATCGTTGGCATCGTCCTCTGTGTAAACGACGAAAGCGGCATTGGTGGAGCTTTGGTTTGTGGTGCCGCCGTCCGGCGAAAGCAGAACGCTCTGGTCCACGGCGTTGCTCCCCCCAGTGCCCGGCACGACTGCCGCGGTCGCGCTGGTCCCTTCGTTAGTCGTGGTGCCAATGGTCAGGACGTGGAAGTAGGAGCTGCCCGTACTGAGATTCTCGATGTAGGCAATTTGGTCCCCACTCGGTGAGATGACCACGGAAGCCGGCACCTGTCCGGTGCCTGAGGCATAGGCAAACATAACTGTCGGCCCGGTCGGGCACAACGCGCCAGCGCCGCCGCTATAGAGGTTGTTCACTCCAACGATGTTGGCTTGACCGCCCGAAGCGGGGTTCGCTGGGATGCCGATCACCACGAAGTCGTTCGTGCAGCTTGGCGCCGCTGTCACGTCAAACACAAACTTTGCGGGATAGGTCTGGCCTCCGCCAGGATCGGCGTTGGCGTTCAGGGTGAAGGGTCCTCCAACATCCTGTTGGCCGTTAGAATTATTGTCGAATGTGTAACTGCCGGGACTGCTGTTGCCCCAGATGTTGATCTCCAAGTATCCGGGCGACCCGTCCACGCCCTCAGTGAAGAGCAGCCCGTTGATATCAAGCACCGGGTCGATTGAGGGGAAAAGAACATTATCGTAGTCGAAGAACCCGCTTGGGCTTAGTGTTACGCCCGGCCCACCTGGAAACAGCGGGTAGGCACCAACGAACGGGCCGCCAGTCACGGTGAGGTTGCCTGCGGCGGCGAGAAATTCACCACTGCCAATGTATGTTGTGCCGAGGCTGCCGTACCCCGTGTTAAGACCAATGGTGAATGTAAAGTCGAACAGGGGCTCAAATGCGGTGGTCCCCAGGGGCACGCTCCAGTCTCTCCGGCTACGCTTGCCGCGCACGCGATGCCGTTTCGGCCACCTGGGTTCCCGATGGCGGAGATACCAATTCTGCTCCCAGCGCGGATCTTTTCGGATCTGCTCCATCACGGAATCATCCTTCGAATCCGGGTAAAGAACATGATGGTGCGTCCAATCCGATACGATTCCCAGCGGAACGTGCGGCGCAGATTGGCCCACGAGCACCTGCGTAGTTAAGGCGAGCACAATACCAACAACAATACCTTTCATAATTCACCTCCCGGGCGTTGTCAGAGAAACACGACGCGCAAAGGAGACGAGGTGACCACTGAGGGTTACGACTCCTTCAACGATCTGTCGGCGACCACCCGGACAGCTTCGTGTGCTACAACTGGATGTGTTCTGGAACGCGATCAGCATAGCACTAAATAGCACGAAAGGGAGAGAACCGACGCATGACGGGGGTAACGGAATGATTTCTGCCCCACTACCAGAAGAGTCGATATTGAATCTGGGCGAGTTCCACGAGTGCAGAACGCATGAGCAAAGTATCGCAGGGCTTCAACAGTTTGGATGGCAGCCACATCCTGACGGTCTGCAGGCTGGCTAGGAAATCTTGCGGTTATGATGACACTGCGCCTGCGTAGTATTAGTTTTTCCGCAACTCAAGGCCTGCGTCTCAAACACACGCTCGAACCGGAACGCTGGTTTGGTGTAGGGTTTCTTGGTTTGCCCTTCTCGAGGCCGTCGCTTGTCTTCGGGTTCCACGAGGCTTCCATTCGCCATCATAAGCATTCACTCCTTAACAAAGCGCAAATCCTTCCCACGGCCTGGTGTGGCTGGAAACCCTCTTCTGCCGGAATTATACAGTCTTGCGGTCTTAGCTGAAAGATCATGCTCAGGGTTAGATGCGGCAAGCCGCGTCTCTGCGTGAAATCATCCACCAGCAGTTCCCAGCAGGAACCCATTGGCTTCTTCTGCCGCCTCAACCAATCCTTCGGGCAGTCGGCCCCGGTTGTACTCGGCCATGCGGTTTTTCCACTTGAGGAAATCGGTGATGCTCTCGGGCTCAATGCGGATTTCCACCCGCCGCAAACTCGCCAGCAAAAGATTCATCTCGTTCTCGAACCCGATTTCGGAACGCAGGTTTTTCGCCGACGCCTTCACCCGGTCGATCTCGCGCCCGCACACCTCCAGCAGTCCCCAGCCCGCAGGAAGTTCCTCGACTCGTATCAGACCCAGCGGCGCCAGGTAATACCGCTCACAGCCGACGCCCATCTCCGGCTTTTGCCGGAAGGGCTTGTCGCGATCGGCAAGAAAATCGGCGCGCGAGACTTTGCTCTCCACCAGCACCGAATGGCACGCCTTTTTCCAGCCAATGGCGTCCGGCATCTCGCCACTGACCAAGGCTTGCTCGCTGAGCACCACCCCGCAACGATAAAGCCGCAACCATCGCACTGCCATCGAAACCAGCTTCGCGTGAGTCACAAGTAAAGTTTGGAAGGCAAACGCCGTTCTGAGAAGTGTCAGAGTAGCTTCCAGTTGTTTAGCTCGCCAGCGCGCGTCCCCTGGGTTTGCTGCCGCTCGCGGAACCGTGCAACGCCCGCACCAGCACTGGCCGCCGCAGCACGGTCTCCAGCAAATGTCGCGCTGCCGCGACGTCTTCCGCCGAGCGGTCCAGCGCCGAGTATCCCGCCGCCCGCACCAATACCGAAGGGCCTTGTAAGCCAACCTCGAGCCGCGGAGCGTTTTCATGTTCGCTCCCACTGCGCCCATGGCGCCTGTCCAGCGCGTTTGCCAGACGCAAGATGCCGGCCAATTCCATAGCAATCGGCCGATCCGGTAGTTCCAGCAGTTGCATGGTCTTTCCTCGCGGACGCGGCAAAGCTCCACGGTGATAGCGCGCCACCACTGCCGCCAGTTCCAACTCGCGCGCACTCCAGCCCAGAGGCCGCGCCAGACCGCGGATCATCCGGTACGATTTTTTTTGATGATTTTCCGCGCCCTTGGCCTTGCCCACGTCATGCATGAGCGCCGCCGCCTGCAGCACCGCGCGCAAGTCAGGATCCGGATTCGGCGTTCCCAGCTTCGAACCCGCAACGTTCGTCCTCACCAGCCCCGCATCCTGCAACCCGTCGTACAAAAGAAGCGCCAAGTGTGCCACGCGCTGGGAATGGGGAAAATCGGGATCGAGAGATCCCGCCCATACCCGAAGCCGGCTCATCGCCGCCGCGCGCAGTTGCGGGCCCGACGGCAACTCCGCCCGCCAGACGCGCCATAGCGACTGCCGGCCCACCATCTTCTCGCGATAGCGCGCGATCCTCTTCGCGCGCTCCACGTTCAACTCCTCACGCCAGCGGCGCTGGCTTTCCACATCAGGGAACGGACTTACATCGCGCTCGACGGCCAGGGCCCACAGCACATCCAGATCGTGCACTTCTCCCAGTAGATCCTGAAGTTCCTTCAGATCGTCGCCCCATAACGCGTGCTGGCGCGGCAGAAAATTTTCTACCGTGTAACGGAAGCGTTTGATGCCGATGCGCAGCGCGTGCCAGCTACCCTGCGACCGCGTCCGCAGAGCGTGTTTATGCAGATCGTAGGCAGCTGTCCACTTTTCGAGCGCCAGATGCAGATACACCACGCTCCCCGGACGCACCCGCGACGCGCGCTGTGGCAGGGTTCTCGTCCACTGCCGCCATTGCTTGCGGTCAAACTGATTGAGGTCTTTGAAGGCGTGTTGCTTGCATTCGGCTTCGCGCGCGCGCACGTGATCGAGCAGTTTGACCGCCACTGGGTCACCGGACAAACGATCTCCTGCCACCGGATCGCCCGTGCCGCTCAGCTTCTCAATCCACTCCGCCATCACTTGCATGTCGCGCAACTCACCCAGCGCCTGGAAAGGCTTCTTCCCCGACTTCTTCATGTCCTTCCATGACGAATCGGCATCGATCGCCATCAATCCATCGGCGAGAGAACGGCAGCGCCGCAGCGCCACGCGAAGATCGTGCACCGGATCGGCCTCGAACCCGGCAGCCGCCCGATCGCACTCCACCAGCACGCGCTCCATCCAGGCCCGCAGACCTAGCTTGGGCTTAGGCTTCGGCTTCGGCTTCGGCTTAGGATCCGCAGGCTTAAGGCTGGGCTTCGGATCATCCTTCAGGACTGGGCTGGCTCCCACCAGGGCTCCTTTGCTCGACGGGAACCATTGTCGCCTCTTTGCGCGCAATCGCCAAGAGCCGGGCGGCCGATCCGAATGCTCGGTTGCCGGCTTAGCTTTGGCGCGTTGATTCTTCTTCTTCGCCTTCCCGCGGTTTTAGTTGATTTCTCCACTTCGGTCCGAATTTCTGCCACACGAGGCGGAGGGCATCGTTCCTCATGATTGTGTCATCATCTTGCTCGACGCCGAATTCGTCGTACTCGCGTCCCTGCTCCTTCGACCAGGCGGTTGCCCCGAGCGGACGGCGGTCTACGGAGTCGGGATCGATCACAACCTGAGTGGGGTCCGGGTTGAGGGTGGTGTGTTTCAGATTGGCGGATGCGGTCTGCATGGCGTAGAGCATCAGGGCGGCCGTCCGGTGATCCAGCGCCTGCAGCCGGAGTAGCCGCACCACATCGGCCAACGCTGCCTGGATGGAATTCGCGTCCTCGAGTGTGGGCATGATGGTGACGGGGCCTTCGACGAACTCCTCGATTCCTTTTTGACTCCAGCGCCGGTGATAGTAACAATGGGTCTCGTCGCGCAGGGCTGGCGATCCGCACTGGATTCCGTTGGTTTTCAGATGTTGGCAACGACGAATGCTTGGTGGGTAAAGTGGCATTTGTGCTCCTGTTCGGTTCTCAGTTCTCAGTTCTTGGTCTCTTTCGTCTCGGGAGAGGGCTTCGGGGGTACCCCCCTCCCCCCATACCACCCTACTAAGGGCTTTTGAATCATTAGGTTAGCTGATGTAGGACCTCCCAGGTCTTTGAGTTTAAAGGACTTAGCGGTAAAGTATTCTGGAATAAGGAGTTACTGGTCTTGGCTTGCAGACGCTGTGTCGATACCCTCATTCTCAGCTTCAATTTCGTTTCCTGGCTCACTTTAGGGTCTCCGGAAAACACGCACCAAAACTGAGGGCGTAGCCGGTGGCCACGCCCTGATTTCCTGCTCCGAGTTGTACGCCGTTTTTAGCTGGCGGCTTTGGAACTTTTAAATTTTTCCTATCTTAGAATGGCATGGTTACTGGGATGTGTCTGTGATGGGCGTCACAGTGCGTTTGTGATGAAAAAATTGCTGTGCGCCGGTGACCACGAACCGATTTTCAGCCGCTGTGCTCATTGGTCATCTGTCTGGATGAGTGCAGAAACGGCATGCAGGTTACTGATGAAGTTCTCGGTCTGCATGCGATGCGGCTCCGCAGCATTCACAGTCCCGGCAACGCAACTGTTGCGTCTTCGCGGACCTCACGGGTAATCTCCCGAACTTTCTGATCCTCCTGATCCTCGGCGTGCGCATGATGCCTATACAGCGTAAAAGAAACGGTGTATAAGTATCGAGTGCCTGGGCCCCTGTTGGATGGAAACGACACCATTCGCGTCCTCGTAGTTGAGGACTTCCCGCCTTTTCTGAGATTTATCTCTTCGATCCTAAGCAGGAACTCCGACTTGGAAATCGTCGGCGAAGTGTCCGATGGACTGGAAGCGATTCAGAAAATGGAGGAACTGAAACCAAACCTCGTCCTCCTTGACATTGGTCTCCCCAGGCAGAATGGCATCGAGGTGGCTCGACGCATTCGTAGTCTTTCCCCAGAATCAAAAATAATCTTCGTGAGCCAAGAGTCTTCTCCCGACGTCGTACAAGAAGCACTCAACCTCGGGGCGTGGGGTTACGTTCTGAAAATGAGTGCTGCAAAAGACCTGCTACGTGCCATCGAAGCGGTCCTTGAGGGCAAGCAGTTTGTGAGCGCGGAACTGAGGCAAGGCTTCGAATAGCCTACGGACGGTCAAAACAGAACTCGCCGCTGCGATGCTTTCGCGGATAGTTGGCGTAACATCCCCGATTGCACTCATTGACCTCTGAAGGGGGCTTTGAGTGCGATCGCCTTGTTTGCGCCAGTTTGAGTGTCTGCGATCTCATCAAAAATTGCGTCTGCCGTTTTCCACGCTCAGGTCATCGACGCGGGTGTAAAACAAGTTCAGGGCTGCTGCACCGTCATCCCGCTCACACTGGTCAATCAGTACGACATCCGACACGGCATTCGTCCAATGAATCTCCTCTCCCCTGCAGCCATCGTGTCCGGAGTATCCATCCATTTTCTGTTCAGTGGGCTGGCCTAAATCCGCGCGTAAGATTCTCGCTAGCGCCCGCAAATTTCTGTGGCGGAACGTGTAGAAGATCGCAGCCACGCGATCATTAACTAGCACGGTCTGCCTTACCTGCGCGGGCAATCCGTGCAACTGGAATTCGGCATTTCCGCGCGATGTGATCCGGCACGAGAAATGCTTTTCGCCTTGATCCGTCCAGCGCCAGACCTTATAGTTCGCGGGCAGACTTTCCTTCGGCAGAAAGCAATCGGGATTGTTTGCCCGGTATTCGTCAGTTGTCTCGTAGAGCGCGTCACCGCCAACCCAAAGCGCCTGTGGTCTGACCGTCTGCGCGAGAAGAGCGGCGGTAAACAGAAGCAGAACCAGCCCTTTCATGGGTACCTCCGGCCAGTGAACACGTATGATCCCACTTTTTGGTTAGAAGCCTGACTCTCGGAAAAAGATGGCCCTGCTCCGAGAGCCCCCGCCCAGAGAAAGGAATGAATGACCGACTGCTGCGCGGTTCTGAGCGTAATGGCCTGGTTGCGACAGTTACCGCTCCCACCTTCCGCGTGATGCAAAAGAAAATGGTATTAAGTCCTTCATATCAATTCAGATGGCTTCAGGCTGTCTCCATGGACGGTTTCTCGAACCTCAGGCAAGATGGCAATCACTTCCCCGCTGAGCTGACTAGCTCTCGGAGGCAACTTATGAAGCGCGCAAATTGGTTAGTCGTTGCGACATTAGTGGTGCTCTCGGGCATGGCGGCTGCGCAATTGAACAGCCGCTCCAAGATCGTGACCCAGGTGCCATTCGAGTTCATGGTTGCAAACAAGGTCGTTCCTGCCGGCGAATGGGTCGTCCGGATTATCACCGTGGACGGCAACATTTTGGATATTAGTAACGCGAAGACAAATTCGGGCGTGTTTTCGCCGTCGTCCCAGACCGAGGCCAAGCAAACCGCCTCTCACTGCGCACTGGTCTTCAACCAATACGGAGACCGTTACTTCCTATCCGGAATCAAGCTTCAGGGCAGCAAGATTGCATACCGTCTGCCGGAAAGCAAAGCGGAGGCTGAACTGCGCGCCCAGAACGTGTCACCCACAGTAGAGACTCTGATCGCCTCTCTGGAATAGTTACGCAGGGCCGGTGTTCCTGCATTGTGATCGTCTGAATTCCCGACAGCGCCCCGTCCAGGTTTTGCTTGGACGGGGTTTTTCCTCGGCGGATGCAGACGCGGTCTGACGACCCCCGATGTGGCGCATCGGGAAAACCTGTAACCAACTGTTGTGATATCCGCGATTGCACTCATTGAACGGGACGTGGGCGCAGTTAGGGCCCTTATGAGGAAACGCGATGCCCGACGGGGTCGTCCCTCCGGGACTTGAATCATTGGGTCCACCTTTCCCAGCGCTGAAGCGCTGGGCTAAGCTGGGAGGCCCCTCCGGGGCCGGTTTGCTCCGGCTACAGAAGAAGCGTACAGAAAAAATTGCCAGCCCATGTTTGAGCTGGCAACTGAGAAGTGACAACTGAGAACTGGTTTAGCTACTCAGGACTTTCTCGCGCTCCTCGGCATCCTGGATTTCCTCGCGCGGCGAACTGGGCAGCGCGAACTTCAGCACTTCGTCGATGGTCTTCACGTAGTGCGGGGTTAATCCCGTCAACTGCTCGGGCGTCAGGTCTTCCTCGACGTTGGTCTGGTTCTCCGCTGGCAGGATCACGTCATGCACGCCGGCGCGTTTGGCGGCCAGCACTTTCTCCTTGATGCCGCCCACCGGCAGCACATTTCCGCTCAGCGTGATCTCGCCCGTCATTGCCATCAGCGTGCGCACCGGCTTGCCGGTCAGCAACGACACCAGCGCGGTCACAATGGTTACGCCCGCCGAGGGACCGTCTTTCGGAATCGCTCCCGCAGGCACGTGAATGTGGATGTCGTGGGTAGCGAAGAATTCGTCGTCAATGCCCAATTCCTTGGCATTCGAACGCACCCAGCTTAACCCGGCCTGCATGGACTCGCGCATCACGTCCTGAATCTGGCCGGTGATGGTCAGTCCACCTTTGCCTTTCATCTGGTTGGCTTCGACGAATAACACGTCGCCGCCCGCCGGCGTCCACGCTAATCCGACGACCACGCCCGCGCGCTTGGTGCGCTCCGCAATTTCGCCTTCGCTGCGCACCTTGATGCCGCCCAGGAATTCCTGAATGATCTCCTTGGTCACGACCAGCTTATCGGTCTTCCCTTCCGCGATCCGCCGCGCCTGCTTGCGGCAGATGGTGCCGAGGGTACGTTCCAGGTTCCGCACTCCCGCTTCGCGCGTGTAGTGGCGGATCACGTAGCTGACCGCCTCTTCCGGAAATTCGATCTGCTCTTTCGTGATTCCGTTTTCCTCTATCTGCCGCGGGATCAGGTACTGGAAGGCAATGTGAACTTTCTCTTCCTCGGTGTAGCCCTGCAATTCGATAATCTCCATGCGGTCGCGCAACGGCTCCGCGATCGGATCGAGCATGTTGGCGGTGGTAATGAACAACACTTTGGACAAATCGAACATCACGTCCAGATAGTTGTCGCGAAAGGTCGCGTTCTGCTCCGGATCGAGCGCTTCCAGCAACGCCGACGCCGGATCGCCGCGGAAGTCGCGCCCCACCTTGTCGATTTCGTCGAGCATGAAGACCGGATCTTTCGTCTCCGCGCGCCGTATGCCCTGAATGATCTGCCCCGGCAAGGCCCCGATGTAGGTGCGCCGGTGGCCGCGAATTTCCGCTTCGTCGTGCACCCCGCCCAAAGACAAACGCACAAACTTCCGTCCCAGCGCGCGGGCAATCGATTTGCCCAACGAAGTTTTGCCCACGCCCGGAGGTCCGACGAAACACAGAATCGGCCCTTTCATGTTGGGCTTTAGCCGCCGCACCGAAAGGTAGTCCAGGATGCGGTCTTTCACTTTCTGCAAGTCGTAGTGGTCGGTGTCTAAAATCTCTTTCGCCTTCAGGATTTCAATTTCTCCACCCGAAGTCTTGGCCCAGGGCAGCACCGCCAGCCACTCGATGTAGTTCCGAGTGACCGAATAATCCGCCGCCATCGGCGACATGCGCACCAGTCGGCCTAATTCTTTCAGCGCTTCTTTCTTCACTTCGTCGGGCATGCCGGCGGATTCGATCTTTTGCTTCAGCTCTTCGGTGTCACGCTGCCCCTCGTCCTGCTCGCCCAGTTCTTTCTGGATCGCCTTCATCTGTTCGCGCAAGTAGTATTCGCGCTGCGTCTGCTGTACCCGATCCTGGACTTCCGACTGGATCTTGTTGCGCAGTTGCTGCACTTCCAGCTCTTTGGCCAGGTGCTGATTTATTTTTTCCAGCCGTATCCGGACGTCGCTCGTCTCCAGCGTCTCCTGCTTGTCGGACGTCGACAGCGAGGGCAGCGATGAGGCGATAAAGTCCACCAGCCGTCCCGGCTCTTCGATGTTCATCGCCACCGTCGAGAGCTCGTCCGAGAGCGTCGGCGAACCGGCCACGATCTGCTGGAACAGGGTCAGCACGTTGCGCTGCAGCGCTTCAATCTCGGAATCCTTGGGCGGCAGCGTCTCCGGAATCGTGGTCACCCGGGCGCGCATGAACGGCGTAAGTTGCGCGAAATCCGCCAGTCGCACCCGCTCCAGTCCTTCCGCAAAAACAAACAGGCTCTGGTTGGGCATCTTGACCACTTTGTGCACCACCGCCAGCGTTCCGATGGAGTAGAGATCGGTCGGCTGCGGCGAGTCCACGCGCGCCTCGCGCTGCGCCACGACCACGATGGTCTTGTCGTCGCCCAGCGAATTAATCAACTGCACGGAACTTTCCCGCCCCACCGTCAGCGGGAGCACGGCATGGGGGAACAGCACCGTATCGCGCACCGGCAGAATGGGCAGCGACCGCTCGCTGGTTTCGTAGGAAAGCTCGGTAGAAATAGGTTCGCTCATGTTTTTTCCTTGAGTGACTTTCACTCAACTTTGGATGAACCGAACTGGCAAAAGGATGCAGCTTTCGTGCTAGGTTGTTGAATTCTAGACCTTTTTTAGCCTTTTGCGAGGCACGGAAGGGATTCGGCCCTCCGCCGGGGCTGGTTCTCCCGTTGACGTGCCTAGCCTCCTGCACGCCCACCCCATCAAAACAGCTACTTTCCCGTGTTTCCCGCCTCCAACTAAAACACGTGTTTCGCGAGATCGCCCTTGAACACCAACTCCTGAAGAACTCGCTCGTTCGCAGCATTCAAGATGTAAATCGTCTGATTCTTATCGGCCTTCGCGCTCAACGGAACCAGTGTGCACTTGGCGCGCACCTCGACCGGCTTCTTCGTCCCCAGTTGCCGGAACACCATGATGTGGTCCGAGCCCTCCATCACGTGGCGGATCTCGTAGTCTCCCTGTGGCAACAGCGTATCCGCCACCCGGACCTTCTCTGAAAAGTTCACTTGATAGTTGTCTCTGATTCCCACCTGATTCTCGGCAGCCGAGACCGCGCTCAATATAAAGACACACATCAAGATAAGAATTCCTGCAAACATCTGACGCATACAAGCCCTCCTTGGGGTCTGGGCCATAGTGGCCCACCTTCAGGCTAGAACGAAGCTGCGCTTCCCGCTGTGCACTACCTCACAGCGGGTTGTGACGAAAGAACTATAACCACGGTCACCCTCAGAGGGGCTTCACCACGCTTCCCCGGGAGCTTTTGCAGACGTGCTCAGGCATCGTAAATCTCAGAGCACTGGCCAGACGCAATCGGGCTCCGTCAATTTATATATAATGGGCTGCATGCCAATCTCAGCCAGAAACAAATTACGCGGTAAAATCGAAGAAATTCAGTTGGGCGATATCATGGCCCATGTGGTCGTTCGGGTGGGAGACAACGTCATCGAGAGTGCCATAACCCGCCGCAGCGCCGACGAACTCAAGCTCAAGAAGGGTGACACCGTCACCGCTGTCGTCAAAGCGACCGAGGTAATGATTCAGAAGGACTGAGCCTCACTGCACGTCCACAATCTTTAGCGTCGTCACCTGCCTCACCCATCGTGCCATTCTTTTTTCATCGGGAATGACGATGCGGTACGGCCCCTCCTTGGCATCGAGCGGTTTTCCATCTTTCAAGAAGGCCAGAACAATTTGTTTGTCAGTGAACGCCGGGTCAATCTCGGGCAGGGCAATCACCACACGATATCCATCGGCAGCTTCCACTAACAAACATGAAGCCATCCGTTTTCCCTTCATGGATTCCGCAAACCCAACTCCCGCTCTCTCCAACAAGGCCTTGAGTGAGACGCCCTCAAACGTTGCCGATGAACCGGAAGCGCCGGTGGTGACCTTGACGTGCGGCAAAGCTTCGATCTCTGCCCGTACCAGAACAGTCTGCTTTCCACTCTCATTTTGAACGGTTAGCTGCTGGCACGATGCAAGGGCAGCATGCAGCGTCAGAGCGAGGAGCACAGCGGGAAAGGCCAGGCGATTTTTCATGTCATATTCGCAGAATCATCACTTCGGTGGCTTTGATCAGGGCGGCCGCAGTCTGCCCCGCCTTGAGCTGCATCTCTCGCGCTGAAGTCGCAGTGATAATTGATGTGATTCGCTGGCCGCCAATCGAGATCTTTACTTCAGCCATCAAACCGCTGATGCGAACCGAATCGATCCGTCCCACCAACTGATTGCGCCCACTGACGCGGCGGACAACCTGCTCTCGTTCTTTCTCGGTACGGCCTCGCGTTCGAAAGAGCAGCTTGTCCACTTCACTTCGTGGGATGCGGTGGTGCCCTCCTGCCGTCTGGATGCTGCGAATCTTCTTCTTGTAAATCCACTGCTTGATGGTGGGGAAGCTGATTCCCAACTGCAGGGCAGCGTCGCGCAGCTTCAGCAACTCGTCCGCATTCCGTCGGGATTTGCCGTTCTTCCGCATCGGACCGAAATCGTACAGTCATTGCACGGCACCGTCAAGACGCAGAGTTCCCCGACGGTATTGCCCTGTCCTCCTTCTGAACGCATATATCAGCATAGTATTGGACAGCATAACCGTATTTCATGTACACTTCAAAATTCCTTGATCCAATACCAATTTTGGAGGCTTTAATGCGTAGTGTTCTTTTGGTTTTCGGTGCGCTGGTTCTCTGTCTTTCGTCGCTGCTTTTGTGGCTTGCGATGGGGGCGTTCCCGGCGTGGGCCCAAACGGGAGCGAGCCTTTCCGGCGTGGTGACGGACCAAACCGGCGCAGGCCTTCGCGATGTCGCGGTGACAATCAGGAACGTCGACACAGGTACAGCGCGCACGATCGCAACCGACGGCGGGGGGCACTATCAGGCGTCGGGCCTGCCTCTGGGGCGCTTCGAGATTCGTGCGGCAAAACAAGGGTTCGCCGATGAAACCCGCACCGGAATCAGGCTGGCGGCTGGCCAGGACGGCACGGTCGACATTAAGATGCAGCGCAGCACCCCCGACGCCTGCGCCAGCGGCCACGAGTTCGCCACCACCGATTGCACGCTGACCTGGCACGGCATCACGGTGTACGGTGCGTATGACGTCGGCGTCGGCTGGGTCAGCCACGGCTTACCGGAAAGCGGCCATAACTATGAAGGCGAATCTCTGGTAAATCGAAACGGCTATCAACATCGATTCCTCGTCGCACCGAACAACCTGCAGCAGACGGGTTTTGGCATCAGGGGCAAGGAAGAGTTTCTGCCTGGCTGGTTCGTTGTGTTCAACGCTTCCACTGGCATCAATCCGCAGTCCGGACTGCTCGCCAACGCGTCGGCCACTCAGATCGTCAACAACGGCCTTCCCAGGGCCAGCTATTCCTACGCCATCGACGGCGCGCGCGCGGGCCAACCCTTCAACGACGAATACTATGGCGGTATATCGTCCAAGATCTTCGGCACGCTGACCTTCGGTCGGCAGCGCTCGCTCGGCACCGATGCGATGCTCCAGTACGATCCGGCCAGCGGCGCCTATGCTTTTTCGTACATCGGGTACAACGGCACGATGGCCGGCGGCGGCGACACCGAAGACTCTCGTTGGGATGACGCGCTGAAGTATCGCCTCACCCTCGGCCCAGTCCATTTCGGCGCGATGTATAAATTCGCCGATGGCTCCGCCGGTTGCTACGACCCCGCGGCAGCTGCGGGGAACACATGGACCGCGACCTCCTGCACTCCGCAATCCGCGCACAACAATGCCTGGGGATTCGACCTCGGCGGATCCATCGGCCCAGACAAGGGTAAGTTCTCCGCCGACGCCGTCTTCCAGCATTACAACCAGGCAATCAGCGTATTGAATCCGCTGCTCGGCCCTCAGAGTCCGGCGACGCCGCATCTGGGGTTTACTCAGTCGCTCACGAACAGCATCGATACCACCCCCATCAACGGCGGCGACGGCCTCGGCCCCAATCTGATCTCGACGGACAACACCGTCTATGGCATCGTGACCGACAACAACGCAGTTATGTTCGCTGCCAAGTATGTGTGGGACCCATTCAAGTTTTTTGCCGGCTACGAATACATCTGGCAGAACAACCCGGCGAACCCGTTGGGCGTTGGCGCCTCGGACCAGGGCGGTTATTTTATGAGCGGGGTCGAGGACAACAATCTTGATTCTGAAAAGCTGGTGAATATCTGGTGGACGGGCGCGAAGTATACTTATCGCAGCAAAACCGACTTCACTTTCGCCTGGTATCAACAGCGGCAGAACGACTTCCGCATTCCGCCGACCTGCTCACCCGCAGCCGGTTTTCGCGCTTCCTGCGCGGGCACCCTTAACGAGGGGTCGCTCTATGTGGATCATCACATCACCAAGCGTTTCGACGTTTATGCCGGAATTGCGTATTCCTGGGTGAGCGGCGGTCTGGCTATCGCCATTCCTCATGGCCCCGGGGTCCCCTATTACTCGGACAACAACTGTGCCCCGACAGTCGGTGGTCGTTTCACCTTCTGATCGGTGAGGCGGCGGGCTCAGTCGAGAGCCCACCTGGATTCTGGTTCATCAAAACCTCGCGGCGGGTTCGAAATCGCCGCGAGGTCATTCCATCCCACCAACCACATTCCCATTCTATCGATACGTTTTCCGTTCTAAGATTGGAGCGGGGCGAAACGCCGCCCCTGCTTCACGCTTCCAGATAAATTCCCAACACCTTCACCAGGTCCGAGATCTCGCCCAGATGCCGCAGGGCATTGCGCGAATCTTCATCGTCGCCTCGCAGCAGATCCACAAAAAACACATATTCCCACGGACGCCCGCGCAGGGGCCGCGACTCGATCTTGCTCAAACTGATGTCGCGCAGCGCGAACACGCTGAGCGCCTTGAACAACGCCCCCGGAATGTTCTTCACACTGAAGGCCAGTGAAGTCTTATCCGCATTTCGCGCCGACCGAGGCTTACCTCGTTTGATCAGAAAAAAGCGGGTAAAGTTCTTCTTGTCGTCCTCGATCCCTGCCTTCAAAATTTTTCCCTTATACACCTCCGCGGCGCGCCGGCTGGCAATGCCGGCCGCATCGCGCAAGGCCTCCGCCACCACATGCTTCACGCTTCCCGCCGTATCGTAGAACGGCACCGGCTCGAGCTTAGGGTTCTTCGCAAACAGGTCACGGCACTGATCGAGCGCCACGGGATGTGAGAACACGCGCCGGACGTCTCCAAGCTTTGTGCCCGGCAGCGCGATCAGGTTGTGCACGATGCGCAGGCGAAACTCGCGCACGATGTGAACGTCACGAGCCAGCAGCAGATCGAAATGTTCGGCGACCGACCCCGCCAGCGAGTTTTCGATCGGAATCACCGCGCCGTCCACCGCTCCCCGCTTCACGCGGTCAAAGACCTCCAGCGAACGCGCGCAAGGCACGACTGCCGCCCGCGGCAACATGGCCTCCGCCGCTTCGTGGCTGAAGGAACCGAGTTCTCCCTGGATCGCAATCTTCATGCACTCATTTCCTCTTTAGCGGCGACGAGCTTCGTATCCGAGTATCACTTTAGCTTGTGAGACGGGGCTTGCCCCATCTCCCGAGACGCGGCAAGCCGCGTCTCTACGGGAAACTCCGCCGCGAAGTCACCCCACCACCGGCCGCGCCAGTTCCTTCGTCATCACCAGAGCATCCATCTGGTTCGAATAGTAGCCCGCGACCGTCTTTTCCACGAAGTAACCTTTCTGCTTGTAAAAGCGGATCGCGGCTTCATTATTCACCGGCGTCTCCAGCGTCACCGCGCGTGCGCCTGTCCGCAGCAATTCGTCCTCCGCAGCGCGCAGCAATGCCGAGCCGACGCCCGCCCGCCGAGCCTCCGCAATCACATCGATGGTGATGATGTGCCCACTCTTGCGCCGAGTCTCCGCCACAATAAAACCTAGAACGCCAAAACCACGAATCCCCGCCGGCGCCCTGCCGTTGCCCCCCACCTCACCGCCTTCGCTTTCGGCTACCAGAGTAAACGCTCCCGGCCGGCGCATATAAAAAGCCAGCTCCGGTCGCGAGTACGCCAACTGCGGATCGAAACAAGCCTGGTCAATCCGCCACAGCGTGTCGAAATCGCTCTTCTCAAATCGTCGGATGCAAAACTTCACGCCGCCATTGTAGCGGGATTGTGGCTGAGCCGCCGCAAGCCGACGCACGGCGAAAAAAATAGCCTCGCAGCGAGTGTATCCGCAGAACCCTGGGTTAACTCAAATAAGCGGGAGGCTAACCCTCTACCTCATTAATGCGCGGATAATTTTTATTCTATTGAGTTGAGCTGTTTTGAGCAGAAGCACTCAAGTTGGGGCACCATAATAATGCTCCAGAATGAAGATGAAGAAGATGAAGACTACGATGAAACGAACGCTTCCCATTCTGTTTAGTCTGGTCCTCGTAGCAGTGTGCAACGGACAAAGTCAGCAGAGCCCGACCAGGACTCCCACGGTCACCGGTGTCCTCGATGGCTCCCGCATAGCAGTCTTCAAAACGCCGGAGCAATCCTGCAATCAGAACGACATTCCGGACGCGATGGCGCGGGCGTTCCGCGACTACACGGGAACGGTCCACCTGGTCGCTGCGAGTTCCGAGCTTTTCCAAAGCCTGGGCTCTACCCTGGAGAGCGTCGAGCACAGTTGTGAGGTCGGGCACCGCTCCGCTAACGATCCAAATCCCGCGGACTTCAACGATCAAACCTGGATTGATTCCTTCTACACCTTTGACGGCAACACCATCGCGGGACACACGCACACGGAGTATCACGGCTGGGCTCACCACGGCGAATGCACCTTCAAGAACGGCTACAACGGGTGCGAGTACGACTCCGACACCTATCACCTTTCTACCGACGGCGGCTACCACTTCCGTTCGTTCAAGACGCCGGCGAATTTCTTGGCGGGTGTTCCTTACCAGTATGAGATCGACGGAGGGCCTTCGGGCTACAGTGTCGATAGCAACATTATTGAGGTCGGCGGATGGTTTTACGCTATGGTCACCTCTTATTCGTGGCCTCCGAACTGCACGGGGGCGACCGGACCGCACCGATGCCTGGTGCCGGGTGGGGGCGGGCCCATTCGCACCACCGATGTTTTTGATGCTTCCTCGTGGCGCGGATGGAACGGCACGGATTTCTCCGTGTCCTTCGTCGATCCCTACCCCGGCCCGGTAGAACATCCCGAGGAACACGTCTACACGCCGGTTCCCTATATGGACGTCGTGACCGCGATCAACATTTTTCAGCCTTCCAATGTAGTCGTCGCTACACTATGGAATCCCTGGGACAACGAATATGGACGGAAAGGTCTATATCTTTCCACTTCCACCGATCTGGTCAACTGGACCAAGCCGACACTGGTGGCCACCGTCGACCAGTTCCTCGCCCAGGAGCCCAAGGGGAGCTGGTCCTACGCCTACTTTTCCTTGATCGATCCGGCAGCGCCGGATTTGAATTTTTCCATTATTGGCGATCACCCTTACCTGTACTATGTGCGGTTCGACAACAATAGTTCAGGTCGCGTGTTGTTCCGCCAGGGGATCAGATTGACGGAGAATTAACCGGCGAGATTTTGGCGGACTAGTGGGCGGCTTCTGGGGCTCCCGCCGCAAAAAATTGCCACCGACCTTTTTTCCTCAGCCCGCCCCTTGCGCACTTGCATCTATTAGAAGTACGATTTCTCCCCAGGGGCGCCGTGGGCCGTTTTATTCTCATCGACGTGGTCGTGGCAGGCACACTTTTCTTTCTCTGGTATGCCTGGTTCGTCCGTTACAACCGCAAGCGCGCTGGCAACGTGCTGCAGTGGGTGCAAGCCGCATGCCTCGGAAAAGGCCGTGTCGCGGATCTGCGCTGGCAGGCCAGCAGTTCCCGGCTGAAAGCCACTCTGCATCTTTCCTCGCGCTGGTTTGAGGACGCCCGTCTAACCATTCGCCTGTTGCCGCGCCCGCTCCCGGTACAGTGGGCTCTGAGCCGCTGGCGCCAGCAGCAGGAAACGCTCACTTTCGAAGCCAACATGGGATTCCCCCCCGGCTTCCATCTCGACGTCATCCGTCATCGCTGGTCAGGCCATACCGGAGCGCAAGGCTCGGGGTCGAAAGGCTCGGCCGACACTCGCACCTGGACCGTCACCCGCCCCGGTCCTGTCATTCTCACCACCAAGGAAGACTGGCCCGTCGAACTCAGCCCGGTGGTAAATGCGCTCGCCTCCTGGCGTGACAAGGATTTTGTCGGCGTCCGCTTCAATTCCAAATCGCCGCACTTCACCGCCACCGTAGCGCTGGAAAATCTCTCCGATCAGAAAGCCGCATCCGCCCTGCTCGGCCTCTTCCGCGAACTCGCCGCCAGTTCCTCCGCCAAGCAGCACTGAGAAGAATAATTTCCGAACGAGAGTAGAACCCATACAGCGGCCGCTCGTGTAATTTTGCGAGAGCTAGACCGCTTCAAGGACGAACTCCCGGGACCAAGTTGCAGGACGGCGCGGAAAGTGTAACGAACGTGGGCTGAATCGCACCATTATGAAAGCGAGCTGGAGGTTCAGCCGCGAAAGTGGATCCTTCAGATGAATTCAGACAATCTTCAGACGCTCTCCATTGCCGGGAAAGCAGAACTCAGGGGAGTATAGCTCTAGTCGCTCAATGCGGGTCATGGGAAAAGATCGGAAAAACGGGTCGAAGCGATAAAGATATTTCATTCATTTTTCGCTTTCGGTGGCACGTTTAGCCTTCATTTCACGCTTTACCAAGTGGCAGGTTTTTACAGAGGGTAGTTGCCTCAGAAGTGGGAGTGGATTATGTCGATTGTCGCGGAGTTGCCGCCATTCGCTCGTGTGGGTAGCTCGGTTGATGAATGTGAATTTCGAGGAAGAGTAGCATCATTCGGTGAGGTTCGTGTCGACTTAGCCAGGATGGAACTGGTCCGTAAGGGCATTGAGGTTCAACTCACGGCTACTGAGTTCAAGCTTCTGGCGTTCTTGCTGCAGAACCCGAAACGCGTCATCTCTCGAAAAGAGCTCCTGGACGCGATCTGGGGCTATCACGCCGATCTGGTAACACGCACCGTGGACATTCACATCTCGAAATTGCGTCAGAAGCTGGAAAGAGACCCAGCGAACCCGATCCATGTACGCACCGTGCACTGCGCTGGTTACGAGTTTGTTCCCTGAGCGCAGGTTGGCTGCTCCCACATTGTGGGCTTTGGGTTGTTGACTCAAATCAAGGCGATTTCGCTGACCATGCAGGCGGCCGACTCTTCGGGTGGGGCTGCCTGCGGACCTCGGAAGCAAGCCATCCCGCCCCTACTCCGGTTCCGCCACAAACCGGTACCCCACGCCCCGCACTGTCTGCAAATGTTTCGGGCTCGATGGATCCTCTTCGATGTACCGTCGCAGCCGCACCACAAAATTATCAATGGCGCGCGTATCCGTGTCTTCGTGCAGTCCCCACACATCTTCGAGAATGGCCTTGCGCGAAACCACCCGCCCTTCGCTGCGCACCAGGTAGCGCAGAAACTCCGCCTCCATCACGGTCAGATGGATCGTATTTCCCAGCGTGCGCAGTTCCAGCTCTCCGAAGTCAATGGCCTTGCCGCCGAAACTGAACGTATCGCCGCCACGTTCCCGCTCGCCTGGCGGCGTCTTGCCGCCGTCGTCGCCGGCGCCCGCCGCGTCGCCATCCTTCATCCACACACTCCGCCGCAGCAAGCTCTCCAAACGCGCCATCAGAATCGCCAATTCAAACGGCTTCGTCAGATAATCGTCCGCCCCCGCCGCGAATCCCTGCAACACATCTTCCGGACGTCCACGCGCGGTCAGCATCAGAATCGGCACATAATTCTTTTTCTCGCGCAGCACGGCCGCGACATCGAAGCCGCTCTTGCCCGGCAACATCACGTCGAGCACCACCGCGTCGAAGCGTTCTCTTTTTTCGACCAGCCTCTCCAGCGCCGTCTCGCCATCCCCCGCAACTTCCACCGCGTGCCCTTCGGCTTGCAGGTTGAAGCGCAAGCCCTGCGCCAGATGCGCTTCGTCCTCCACCACCAGCACCCGGCTCATGCCACCCTCGCTTTTCGAGGCAATTCCAATGTCACGGTCGTTCCCTTCCCTGCCCCTTCGCTCTGAGCGAATACCCGCCCGCCGTGCTTGCGCGCGATCGACCGCACAATGAACAATCCCAGGCCAGTGCCCTTCGCCTGCGAGAGCGAGCGCTGCGTCACCCGGTAAAACCGTCTGAAGATGCGTTTCAACTCATGCTCCGGAATCCCCACGCCCTGATCGCGCACCCGCAGCACCAACCGCTTCTCATCCCGGGCATCCAACTCCACCGAAATGTGCACGCCATCCGGCGAATACTTCACCGCATTGTCCAGCAGGTTCGAAACCGCCGTCCGCAGCTCCTCCGCATCGCCCAGCACGTGCGCTCCGTCGCCGTTCCGCGGAGATGAAGACGAAGACAGGGATAGCGACTCGCGATATTCGAGATTGACCGCCTGCAAATGATGCCGCACTCGCGCCAGTTCGATGCACTCGCGCACCAGCGAATTGAATTCCACCGGCAAGCGCGCGGGCGGGCTTTTCTTCTGTGCCGCCTCACCCGCTTTCAGCACCTGTTCCACGGTGTGCAGCAGGCGCTCGGTATCGAGCAGCATCAGTTCGTAGAACTGCCGCCGCTGCGCTTCTCCCACTTCGAGTCGCTGCAAAGTTTGAAGGTAGAGCCGAATGGACGCGATCGGCGTCTTCAATTCATGGGTGACCGCGTTGATGAAGCTGTCGTGCTGCTCGTTGCGGCGAATTTCCCGGACCAGAAAAATCGTATTAAGCACCAGCCCCGCGATGATGACCAGAAAAAGTATGGCGCCGAAAAAAAGCTTCAGACCTTCGCGCCAGTACAGGATGATCCAGCTGACGTTCAGCACGACGGCCGCCGCAATCAGGCAAACGCCCAGCGTGCTGAAAAAATAAATCGCCTTCTGCCGGCTGATGATCCGCACAGGAAGATTCTAACGGGAAATGGGTTCAACCGCAGAGCACGCAGAGTTCGCAGAGGAATACTGGAAAAAGAAAAACAGGGGTTAGCCCCGGCGCTCTCCGCGCACTCTGCGGTTAATGCCGTTCAGTCGTTGCCCGCGGCCGCCGCCATCACGCCAGCCGCGTTCACATCCCGAACTAGCGCCGGCTTGGGCGGCAGGTTATCGAGCTCGACCTTGTACACGTGCCGCGCCAGTCCGATTTTTTTCAGCGCCCAGATGCAATACCAGTTCGTGTCGATTTCGTACCACGTCAGGCCATGACGCGCGGATACCGGGTGCGCATGATGATTGTTGTGCCAGCCTTCGCCAAAGGTGAGGATCGCCACCACAAAGTTGTTGGTGGAGAGGTCCTTGGTCGCAAAGCGCCGCGAGCCCCACAAGTGTGTGACCGAGTTCACCATCCAGGTAGAATGCAGTCCGACCACCACGCGCGCGAACACTCCCCACAGCAGCCACGGCAATCCGCCGATGGCATAGAGAACGACGCCCAGAATAATGTTTCCCGTGTAGTGATACTTGGTCAGCCAGACGTGAACCTTATCTTTGGTCAGGTCAGGGACGTAGCGGCCCAGGGTGGTGGTGTCATGATGCATCGACTTGCCCATCAGGATCCATCCCATGTGCGACCACCACTTGCCATCGTTCGGCGAATGCGGATCGCCCACTTCATCGGAAAACTGGTGATGAATGCGGTGCGTCGCCACCCAGAAAATCGGCCCGCCTTCGAGCGCTAGGGTCGCACACCAGGTCAGGAAGTACTCCACCCATTTCGGCGTCTTGTATCCGCGATGCGTCAGCAGCCGGTGATAGCTCATCCCGATCCCCAGGCTGCCCGAAACCCACCACAAGAAAATGGCGACGAAAAATGCCGGCCAGGTAAAGAAAAATAACGCTGCGATAGCGCCCACATGAAACAGTCCCATGGCGATCGCCGTGCCCCAGTTGATGCCGGCGCGGGTCGCCCGGTCTTTGCGAAAGCTGGTTCCTTCGCTGTTCTCGCTGCTTGCTTCCGTCGCTGTCTCAATCGTCGCTGTCTCAATCATTATCTCGGTCATCGGCCTTCTTCTCTGCTCCCGCCGTCTGGCTGGGGGCAGCCTAGACAATATCAATAGCCCGCAAACGGCGTTGTAATATTTTGGTAATCCTCGATGGTTAAAGGGGTTACGAGCGTAATCTGGGTCCGACCAAACGACCTGATCTGGACGCAACCGGGAGTCACGGGTTGCGGTGTCATGCGTGATTCCCCGGCGGTGCCTCGCCTGCAACCTTTTCGTGCACGTTCCCCCTGTCGTGGAGTATCGTTATCTTTTCAGCCGTTCTTCCGCACAGGAGGGTGTCTGTTGAAAAAGAAATTGTTGAACCAGGAAGTATTCAAGAAAACTCCGTTGGTCATTCTAGCGTTGCTCTTTTTTGTGTTCGCGTTATGGGCGCAGCAGAAGGATCAGCCTCCCGCAAATGCGTCCGCCCCCGATGCTAAGGCTGCCCCGCAAGCTGCCGCCAAGGCAAATCCCGTCAAGCCGAGCCCGGAGTCGCTGGCCAAAGGCAAAAAGCTGTATGGCTTCGACTGCGAAATGTGTCATGGAAAAAATGGCGATGGCAAGGGCGACATGGCGGCGGACATTAAAAACGTCACCGACTTCACCAATCCGGACGCGTTGAAAAATCGCACCGACGGCGAGCTCTTCTACGTGATCCGGAAGGGCAAGGGCGACATGCCCGCCGAAGGCGATCGTGGCAAGGATGACGACATCTGGAACATGGTGAACTACATCCGCTCATTCGCCAAGAAGTAGGAATAGGCATTCGCGTTTGCACGGGCCCCCTCGCGAGCCCGCGACCACGACGGTAACGCCGAGTTGCGCCCGGCTTGGACAGCCGAGGGCGGCTGTCCCCACGTCGTAACCTTGAACGTTGTAACCTTACTTACCCTTCACTTCCACCCCCGCCCACTTCTCCAGCAGCGTGAGCGTCGCGGCGTAGTCCAGATCCTGCTGTCCTTCTTCGGCCGCGACGTCGTACACCTCTTCCACGGCTTCCAGTCCGGGCAGGCGCACCCTCGATTCTTTGGCGGCATCGAGCGCCAGCCGAATATCTTTCAGCATCAGCCGCAGCGGAAAGTTGGGCGAGAAGTCGCGCTTCAAAATAAACGGGGCTTTGTAGTCCACCACTCCCGATCGCACCATCGAAGCCTGAATCAGCGGCACCAGTTTCTCGACGTCCACGCCCAGCTTGGCGGCCAGCGTGAGCGCCTCGGCGAAGCCTTCATAGATGAGCGCAATCTGCAGATTCATGACCAGCTTCGTCGCCTGTCCTTTGCTGGTCTCGCCCATGCGGAAGACCTGCTTGCCCATCGCCTGAAAAAGCGGCTGCAGGCGAGCCAGCACCGCTTCGTCGCCTCCCACCATGAAAATCAGGCTCCCCGCGGCCGCCGCGATTTTCGAGCCGGTCATAGGCGCGTCCACATAATCGACGCCACGCGCCTTCACCCGCTCCGCAAAATGCAGCGTGGCGGAGGGCGAAATCGTGCTCGAGTCCGCAATAATCATGCCCGCGGCCAGAACCGGCTCCACGCCGCCCGGGCCAAACAGCACACTCTCAACCGCTTTCGTGTCGGAGAGGCACATCCACACCACTTCCGCGCCCTGCGCCGCATCCGCCGGAGAACCAGCGCTGCGTGCGCCTTCCACGTCCTTGCCGCCACTACGATTCCAGATTGCGACCTCGTGTCCGGCCTTGACCAGGTTCGTGGCCATCGACCGTCCCATAATTCCCATGCCAAGAAAAGCGACGCGCATCGGCGTTGGTTCCTCCAAAACTAATTCATCCACACTTTTGGATTATAAATAGGACCGGCAAAGCGACGGTGAAGAAAGCACAATTCTTTACACTGGGAAAATCGACAAACACTCTCTAGCAGGCTGCGGAAAAGGTGCATTTTGCTGCCTCAGCCCCTAAAGGGGCGTCTATCTAGAAACGACTTACGGTATCGCTAAAGCGATACCCTGATACGAAGCCGGAGTTTTTCCCCAGCCTGCTAGAGAAACAGTCCGCCCCTGCGCCGATCCCGTCTCCCGGAGCATCTAATATGCACTAGAGACTTGAGCCAACAAAGCCCATAATAGTAGTAAGAGTCCGCGCTTCCGGCGGACGGGTCAAACCATAGTGGTTAAGTCATAGTAGTCGAATCATATCGGTTCAATTCATGTTAAAGTCCTCACTGAAAAATCCGGCTCTGCGCAAGCGAGCCAGCCAGTTCACGCGTCTGGTGCGGAACTCCGCGGTCACCCCTCGCACCGGCAAGACCCACAAAGCCAAACTGGTTACAAACGGAGAACTCGGCGTCACCTTCATCGGACACTCCAGCTTCTTTCTGCAAATTGGCGGACTGAACGTGGTCATCGATCCCAACTTCGCGCGTTGGCTGTTCGTTCTGAAGCGCCTGCGTCAACCGGGATTGAACCTGCGCGACCTGCCTCCCATGGACCTCGTCCTCGTAACCCACGCGCACTTCGATCATTTGCATCGCCAGTCGCTGCGCACCATTGCGCGGCAAACCCGGCGCCAGACCGGAACCGCGCCCACGCTTGTTGTCCCCCATCACTTGTTCGACCTGGTTTCCGATCTGGGCTTTGAAGAAATTGTCGAACTCGAGTGGTGGAACACCTATCGTCACGGCGCGCTCGACATCACCCACGTCCCCTCGCGGCACTGGGGGGCGCGCGTCATCAAAGATTCGCACCGCGGCTATGGCGGTTACGTGCTGCGCAGCGGCAAGCACTCCGTCTACCACGCCGGAGACACCGCCTATTTCTCCGGCTTCCGCGAAATCGGACGCCGCTTGTCGCCCGAACTCGCGCTGCTGCCCATCGGCGCCTACAATCCGCCGCAATTCCGCAGCGTACACACCAGCCCCGCTGATGCCACCCAGGCCTTCCTCGATCTGAAGTCCCGCTGGATGGTCCCCATGCATTACGGATCGTTTCGCCTGTCGCACGAGCCCATCGAAGAGCCCCTCCAGTTGCTGGAGCGCGAAGCCCTGAAGGCCGGCGTAAAAGATAAAGTGGTCGTCCTCGAAGAAGGCGTCACCCGCTTCTTCTAGAGCATTCTTGTCGCTGGCCACTTAAGCAACACCCCGCCCAAGCGAGCCTGAATCGGCCACCTCACGGAGTGCAAACGATTGCGATAGGCCGCGCCATCCGCCCGGTTTCGGGCTTGCATTTGCCCGATGCAACCGGCATCATTATCGACGCACAAAAAGGGGTCAGCGAATGAAGCGTTCCTTTGTAATGTCCATGATCGGTGGGGTAGCTCTCGTCATCTGTGTCGCGCTCTTGATGGGTGTCGCCTCTTCTCCGGCTTCGGCCCAAACACGAATCGAGTCCGTTTTCAACGGGCACAGGATTATCTACCCGCAATCCAGCATTCCGCAGCCTGGGCGCCACCACACAAATTACTTCTTTGTCGATTCGGACCAGCCTCAACCCCAGCCACCTCCTGGCAATGAGACGCCCGGATCCGTGGCCTGCGTCTACAAGTTGGTAACCGGACCAGCCGGTTGCCCGATCGCTAACAGCACGAATGTGCCCACCGGCGGCTGGGGCGCGATTGCCATCGTGGATGCCGGCGACTACCCGACCGCGGCCAGCGATCTTGCAGCCTTCTCCAGTTACTATGGCATACCGGCCGCTGACTTCACGGTAAAGTATTCCGGCAAGAAACCTCCGGTCTACTCGGATTGGGAGGTTGAGGAGGCATTGGATATCGAGTGGGCCCACGCCATGGCGCCACAGGCCAAGCTCTACCTCGTCGAATCAGCGCTGTGCGAGTCCTCGTGCGCGACCGACCCCACCTGGGCAGCGGTTACGCTCGCGGCGAAACTCGTTGCCAAAGCCGGAGGCGGCGTGGTCAGCATGAGCTGGGGCGACCCGGAAGTTAAACAAGAGCTTAAGTGGGATAAATACTTCACCACTCCGGGAGTTGTCTACTTCGCCGCCTCCGGTGATTCGGGTATAGGCGTCAGCATCTATCCGGGCGCGTCTCCCAACGTGGTCTCCGTCGGCGGCACATATTTCCACCGTAACGGCGACGGCGATTTTACTGAAGAGGTTTACGGCGGAGGCGGAGGCGACCTCAGTCCGTACGAGCCCCGCCCGAGCTATCAGAACGGCATTGAGAGCATCGTCGGCACCCAGCGTGGGTATCCCGATGTTGCTTCCGATTACTGCTGCGCCGTCATCTATCTCGAGGGCGGATGGGATTCCGTCGGAGGTACGAGCTGGGCCTCACCGACCTTTGCCGGCATTGTAAATGCCGCCGCCAGCAAACAGGAGTCGACCGACGATGAGCTGACCATGATCTACAACGAGTTAGCCAACCCCACCGAGTACGCAGCGGATTTCTACGACATCACCCAAGGCGCTCCGCAGTGCGCGGTCGGCTGGGACCTATGCGCCGGTATCGGCTCCGCGCGCACCTATGTCGGCAAGTGACCCGCAGCGGGCTCGGTTGCTTCTAGACCATGCTCCCCGCTATGCTCCCACTCGACCCGGCAGAAGGCGTCGGCCGATGACAAACAACCGTGAGGTCGAGTGCGGAAGCCCTACTGTTTGTCGGCTTTGGCCTCAGTTTTTGCTCCGCGAATTTCCGCAAGGAACGGCCGGGCTACGGATGGAACTGGTACTTTGCCCAGCAACAACGCCCGAGTTGTGACGTTAGGTCCGTAAATCGCATGCCGGGAATCATTGTCCTGGCGGAGCGATGCCCCTTCCAACGTGAGCCCAGCGAACGCACCCTTGGCACGCGAGTAGGTCAGGATCTCTGTATCCATCTTCCAATCCGTACCCGCCTCGGCATGCCGTCCAACTGGACCCGCTGCCGCGGAAGCGTCCCCTCCAACATGGAAATTACTCGAGAGCAGCCTTTGCATCGCTTTGGCGTTCTGAAAGATCATTACCAGGTCCACAGCTTCCACTCCGATCTGCAGCCCCCAGTTTCCGCCCGAAATGGTAATGAACGCGGGCGCACTCCAGCCATTCGCCGTGCGACAGGTGGCTACGCCTTTGCCTCCTTTACCTCCGAAGACAAAGCCGCCTTTGACCATGTGCGGTATAACCGCGACGCACTTTGCGTGCTGCAACACCTCTTCCGGGATTCCCTTGTCCGGCATTCCCATAATTTCGTGCATCACACTGGTGGCGTTCTCCAACCGGTCGGTGGCATCTTCCCGCGCCGACCCCGCCCAGCTCAACGTACTGAGACTCAACATCGCAAGTATGAGCATTACTTTTTTCATGGACAACCTCTTTTCTGTTACCTCGGTGCCGCAAATCTTCGTTCCGTGTGTAGAGTCGTACACAATTCCGGCTCGACATGCTGCCGCACCAGGTCGATTCCGACGTTAGCAAATCAGAATTCAAGAGGTCTGTGCAATAGTGAACACCTCGTATTGCCGGCAAGTTGACCTGCACAAATCCCCTTCCCGTTTTCGGAAGCCGAGGCCCATCCCAAAAGGTGGTCAATTCTGCTCAGACCTCGGGAAGCCACGAGATTACAAAAATGGCAGCCCTCAAAGCGGCGCTAGAAAAGACTCCATACGCGCTTTATGAGGGCGAAGGAGAAATATGAAAACCAGCACGAAAGATAGGATCGAGGGCAGCTTCCACGAAGTGAAGGGAACCATCAAGGAAGAGGTCGGAAAGGTTACGAGCGACCGCCATTTGAAAGCCGAAGGCAAAGCCGAAAAGAAGGCGGGCAAAGTTCAACAGCGGATAGGCGATGCTAAAGAAGCTGTCGCAGACTTGAAAGGACAGTTGGCAGAGTTAAAGAAAACTGGATAGGCCATTTAGAAATGAATCGGCAAAGTTGAAACAGGCCGCAGAGTAGGAGCACCGCGGGGCTATCAAACTTCAAGTTTTCCGGACGCCGATCTTCTGCGGGATCCTGTGCGGGATCTTCTGCGGAAGATCCCCTGCAGTGAAATTGAGGGTGTTGAACTACTGGTCGTGTTCTTCGTTCTCAGCTTGTTGTTTGTTAGCGCCGCCTTCGCGGTCGTTTTCCATCGCAGTAGCCCTGGAGATTTCCTTCCGCGAACTCTTGCTTACTTTAGCCCGCCGAATGCCTGCGGAAGGTTTATCTCTCTTAACGTCGCCGACAACAATGTCGCTGCCCTGCCCAACCTCCCACTCCGCACTCTCCGAGTTGCCCCAGCTTGATTCCGGTCTGACCCCGAGCCCGGCTGCAGTACGGGTATCAACCTGCCCGGTGATGGGCAAATTCTCAGCCTTCTGATACGCGCGAATACTGGCACGGGTCCGCAGACCGAACACGCCATCGACCTTGCCTTCGTAGTATCCCTTAGTACGCAGAGTTTCCTGCACCTTCTTGATCTCGTCCTTGACGACGAAGACTGCAACTCCTTTTTTGTTGGAGTCAGATGCTGCCGGGCTTCGCGGGAAGCCTTGCGCCAACATCGCTGTCGTCAGCAGGGTGAAGGCGATTCCAGCCCACTCGATCTTGCTCGCGAAAAACATGACTTCTTCACATTCCCTCACTTGCTCTAGTAATACTGTGCAAAATGGCTCATGCCCATCCGGCGCTTCCCTGATTTGGCCCCATCCAGCGCATGGCGCGCTGGTTTTCGGATGTTTACACTCTCCAGAAAAGTAGTAAAATAGTTGTCATTCAGGCAGAAAGGAGCTGCCTATGTCCCCCGCTAGCCAAACCAACGGTTCTCCAGGCGGAAGGAAAATCGTCCGCCAACCCCCAATCGGCCCCACATTCCAAACCGGGCGTAACGCCACAATTCCAAAGGTAGCGGCCAGGAAGAGGCGAAACTTCGACCCCCATGCGTTCCTCGCAACCATCGGCGAGGGCAGGAAATCTCTGTTCTTCCGCAGAAAACAAGCAATCTTTGCGCAAGGCGATGCCGCGGATGCGGTCTTCTATATCCAGACGGGCAAAGTAAAACTCACCGTGGTCTCCAAGATCGGCAAGGAAGCGACCATCGGCATAGTTGGCGACGGAGAATTTTTCGGCGAAGGTTCGCTTGCCGGCCAAACTCTCCGCATGAACTCGGCAAGCGCCATGACGGATTGCGCGGTTCTGCGCATCGACAAGCTGGCTATGATGGAAGCGCTGCACCGGGAACACGAGTTTTCCGACCTGTTCGTGACCTATTTGTTGGCGCGCAACATCCGCTACGAAGAAGATCTGGTGGATCAGCTTTTCAATTCCAGCGAAAAAAGGCTGGCCCGGATCCTTCTGCTGCTCGCTCATTTTGGCAAGGAAGGCAAGCCCGAGACGGTAGTTCCCAAGATCAGTCAGGAGATGCTCGCCGAAATGATCGGGACAACCCGTTCGCGGGTCAGCTTCTTCATGAACCGGTTCAGAGAATTGGGATTTATTCACTACAATGGCGGGCTGCAGGTCCACAGCTCGCTGCTAAACATCGTTCTCCACGACTAGGTTCTCCGGAATGGGATCCAACGAGGTTCGGGAGTATGCTTCTTTCATGGACGAGAAAGAGATCAATTCCCCAAAGTTGACCGAGCATTTTCTCTTCTGGGTTTGTGGCATCGCCGGTTTGCTGCTGGTGATTCTCTTCGCTCATTTCGTCTACCACGTTCTGTGAAACGGGTGGATGGGAGAGCAATCACGACCGCTCCCTTGCGCTTCACATTGCCAGCTCGACGCGGCCTGCAGGACTCGCTGCAAGAAGCCATCTCATAATGAACCCGCGAAGTAAACTGGCGGAGCCCGCAGGGGCTAAAGCCCGCGTCTTTGCTGGCTCTCGGCGGCACGGCTGAAGCCGTGCCCTTCCCAAAACGATTTATGAGATAGCTTCTGAGCGCTCCGCCTCGCGCTCATGCCGACGAACTGATCGACGAACCTATCAAGGAGCTGCACACTTCGGGCAAGCACAACGTGCGCTCAAAGGAAAGCCACTCGTGCCTGGCCCTGCCCTCGACCACCGTGTGGTTCTTGTCGATGGTGATCCTCTTGGCCTGACCGAGATCGGAGAGCTGGATGTTTCTCAGATCGACGTCGAGGCCTTCGGTGATGGCCTTGCCACCGGTGAGGCGGGCGATGTCCTGCAACATACTCTTGCGCTGATCCCCGCAGCCGGGAGCCCTGACGGCAGCAACTTGCAGCGAGCCACGCAGCTTGTTCACGACCAGCGTAGCCAGCGCCTCGCTCTCAACATCCTCTGCGATGATGAGCAGCGGCTTGCCACTTTTTGCGATCAGTTCCAGGAGCGGGAGCAGATCCTTCTTATAACTGATTTTCTTTTCATGAATAAGAACGTAGACGTTCTTAAACACAACTTCCATGAGTTCGGGGTCGGTGATGAAGTAGGGTGAAAGGTATCCGCAGTCGAATTGCATGTGGCCAACCTGCGGTTTGTCGCTGGCGCTCCGGGCCATGATGCTCCCGGCGCGGATGGCGACGACTTCTTCCATACGAGCCAGAATGCGCTCGTCTACTGTAGCTAGTTTCGCAGCCATGATTGCAGAACCTCCGTCAGCCGTGCCGCACGGCGTACTCTTCCGCACACGAGATCGACCATTCCGTGCCCGATTGCTCGGATCTCTCGTCTTTCGCTTGGGTTTGGCTTGGTTATGAGTATGTCTGGTTTCAGCGTTCCATAATGGTCAGTTTTGTACACTCTGGGAATAAACCACTGGCCACTTGCCGATGTGGACGCCAGGCTAGCGCGGGTCTGGTTCAGATTCAGGCGCCGTTGCGCTGTCGGTTTCTGATTTCAATGGGCGAAAACCGCCGCCCTTCAGTTCAATCGCGACGCGGCAATCCTCTATGCGGGCGACGTTCCCCACACCCCAATACGGGAGCGGCTTGTCGGCATCGTGTACGACCATGAATTCGCAGATCACCTGATCACCCACCGCGAGTTGAACCGGTTCTTCGAAGTCCACAAGTACCCCGCATCCACTCATATTCGCTGTAATGGCGCGGATCGTCTGGCCGCTCTTACACAACTCGACGGTGGCTCCGGCTTCAATCAGAAAGCGTGGTTCTCTTCTTCTTCCTGAACAACCAGGTTCCATGATTCGTTTTCCCCTATTCGAGGATGACCATCTCCCGCCTGCGCTTTGAGTTGCGCCAGTCTTGGCGCGCGCGCAGGCACACCATCCGGTTTTCTCACCGCTCACTGTCTCTTATCGGCAACGCGCCGATATCCTTTAGGTTGTCGGAATTCAGGTTGTCGGAATTCCCGTTAACAGTGGAGGGACGGGTGTCGCGCCCGACCAGCCGGGCGGGGACGCCCGGCTCTCCACAAGCAGGCTGGGATCGACAGCGGCAACAACCACGCGGTCGCGACACTAAGTCTTAATTGCTCACCGCTCTCACTTGGCGGCGCTTATGAAGGCCCCCGTAGTCGCGTTGATTACGCCGATGCCCTTCCGGTCCGACTCGCTCGCGCCGTAAATGACATACCAGACCGGCACGTTCAGCTTCTTGTCCTTGAGCAGCACATACGTGATGGGCTGTTTCGCATCCTTCTTCACGATGGCATCGCCTCCGTGTTGCTGTGCCACCTCGAATGCCTTATCCGTATCGGTTTTCAGCAGATACTGTGAAAAGACAAGACTGGCGGATTGGGCGTTGTAGGCGCCTTCAGCCCCCTCCGGTGAAACTCCGAACGGCGGCGCATCCGGCTGTCGGCCTCCCGAGCAAACGAAGGTCTTGGTCGACCGCCGGCTGGGCGAGACAAAGTACCCTCGCCAGATGGTCGATTTTCCGTCCTGGCCCGTGGTTTCCGAGGTGAGAACCGATTCCACCCGAGCTGGCGCGGCATCCGGAGCCCACTTCATGGCCAAACCCAACATTCGATTGAATGCCTCCTGCCCGGTGTAAAGCACAGGTAGCTTCTTCTCCGGCTGTGCAGCGGCTGCCGGCTGCGCCGGCGTGCTCGGCGTATTCTCTGAGCTACACCCTGCGCTCAGGATGACTGCGCTGATTACACTAAGGGCAAATGCGAGACGATATAATTTCATGCGTTCCTCCAGGAATATTTTGAACCTATGTTCTCATTATCGCGACTACTTTTTCTGCTCCATAACACAGTCTTATGGTCACGCAGATCGGATCCTTCCCGGTCTGGTCCCATTTAGACAGGAACTCTTTTTCCAATTCTGAATTCGCCCGAATTGTACTGCTTGTGAGCCGTTTTGCAAGGCCTAAGCTGCATCTGCCAGGGAATGCGTACAAGATCCACGCGATGCAAAGTAGCGGCGCGAAGTGTAGCATTGTGCAGGCGGAAATCAATGCTTCCAAAATCAACGCTTCTCAAATCCATGCTCCTCCAATCAATGCTCCCAAAATCTTCCTTAAGCCGGCGTCATGGCAAAAGTTGGGCGATTCGTCTTGCGCTCTTCACGGTCTCCGCAGCCATCGCACTCGCCCTGCTCGCGCATGGGGTCACGCTCGCTCTTGCCCAGAACCAAAACCCGCAGGGTCAGAGCAAAACCGCCAGCGCGGCAGGGAACGTCGCTCGCGGAAAGTATGTCGTGGAAGACGTGGCCATGTGCGGTCAGTGCCACACACCGCGCGACAGCAACGGAGATCCTGACCGGACTCGATGGTTGCAGGGCGCGCCCGTCCCCTGGCTGCCGGCGAAGCCCGACTCGGACTGGCCTCTCAGCGCGCCCCGTATCGGCGGCACTCCCCCGGCCAGCGACGCTGACATGATCAAACTGCTGACCACCGGCATCTGGACCAACGGGAATAGTCTGCGCGCTCCGATGCCCCAGTTTCGCATGGACCGCGGTGATGCCGAAGCGGTCGTTGCCTATTTAAAGTCATTGACTCGGCAACCATGACTCGGCAACCCTAGCCAGCCCCAAAAAACGTAGCCGGACAGCCCCGGTATGCCCCAAAAGATGTCGCCCCGCGGTAACCTCCGGCGCCCGTTTGCATCCAAGTAAATAGGCACTTTTGCATGGTATACTGTGCCTGATGGGGTGGCTGGGTCCCTCCACGTCCCTGCCCGAAGGATTTCGAAACATGGCTGGTAGTTCTCGTCGTTCACTCTTCCTGATAGTTTTTGTCCTTGCCGCGTTCGGTCTGCTCGGAATGCTGTTCGCGCAAAGGATCAGCCCGGCAACCACGCCCAGCACCGACTCCGACGTCCGCGACAGCTTGAAGCAGTTCACCGAGGTCTATGAAACCATCGAGCAGAACTATGCCGACCCGGTGAATGCCGACAAGGCAATTTATAACGGCGCCATCCCCAGCATGTTGCACCAGCTCGATCCGCACTCCAACTTTTTCGATCCGAAATCCTATTCCGCGCTGCGCGAAGAGCAGCGCGGCAAGTATTACGGCGTGGGCATGACCGTCGGCCCGCGCAACAATAAAGTCATCGTCATCGCTCCCTTCGTCGGCACCCCGGCCTATCGCGCCGGCATCCGCCCGGGCGACATTATCGCCGCTATCGACGGCAAGCCCACCGACAACATGAGCACCTCCGACGTCGCCGATCTGCTCAAGGGACCGAAAGGCACCACCGTCCGCATCACCATGTTACGCGAAGGTTCCGACCATCCCCTCGAATTCGCCGTGGTCCGCGACGAGATTCCGCGCTACAGCGTCGACCTGCACTTCATGATCAAGCCCGGCATCGGTTACATGCACGTCTCCGGATTCCAGGAAACCACCGAGCATGAAGTAGCCGAAGCGCTCGATCAAATGGGCGATCTGAAAGGCCTCGTCCTCGATCTGCGGCAAAATCCCGGAGGCCTCCTGAGTGAAGGCGTAGGCGTAGCCGACAAGTTTCTCAAGAAGGGACAGCTGATCGTCTCGCACCACGGCCGGTCATCTCCAGAAAAACGCTACGTGGCAGCGCGCGGCAACGGTGGCAAAGACTATCCGCTGGTGGTGCTGGTCAATCGTGGCACCGCATCCGCCGCCGAAATTGTAGCCGGAGCCATTCAGGATCACGATCGCGGCCTGATCGTAGGCGAAGTAACCTTCGGCAAGGGCCTGGTGCAAACCGTGTACCCCCTCGCCGAAAATACCGGCCTCGCCCTGACCACCGCCAAGTATTACACCCCCAGCGGACGCCTGATCCAGCGCGACTATTCCAACCTCTCTCTCTACGATTATTACTACAATCGGGAGAGCGAAGAGAATAATGCCAACCACGAAGTTAAGCTTACCGATGGCGGACGCACCGTGTATGGCAGCGGTGGAATCACCCCCGACGTAAAGCTGCCGCCTTATAAGTCGAACAAGTTCCAGGAGTCGCTGTTGCAGCACTACGCTTTGTTTAATTTTGCGAAGCGCTATGCGCTCACTCACAAAATCACGCAGAGCTTCGAAGTCGACGATGCGCTGCTCCAGGACTTCCGCAAGTCCCTCGATGAAGAAAAGATTCCCTATACCGAAGCCGAGATGATCGAAAATAACGATTGGCTGCGCTCCAACCTCAAGAGCGAGCTCTTCGTGGATGCCTTCGGCCAGGAAGAAGGTTTGAAGGTGCGGGCCGAAACCGATCCGGATGTGATCAAGGCTCTGGAACTGATGCCGCAAGCGCGCGCTCTGGCCGACAATGCCAGAAAGGTAGTCGCGGAAAGAAACGCGGCCCCTGCAGTCCCACGCTAGCAAATTTCAGGATTGCAACTCAAGGCCCGGGCAACCGGGCCTTTTGTTTTGCGCAAGAGAGAGCGTTCTCAGTTCCCAGTTCCCAGTTCTCAGAAAAACCATCCTGTCTATTGCATGCCACTGAGAACTGAGAACTGGGAACTGAGAACTTTCTCTTGAGTGTGGGCTCCGAAAGCCCTAAAGTACAGGAAGCGAAGCGCGCGGAGGCGCCCGTCTGCCAGCGGCAATCATGCTTCAATTCGCCCCCTGGGTTTTCGTCTCGCGGATTTTCGCGCCCTGGATTCCCGCGGTGCTGCTGGCGCTGGTTGCGGGAATCCTCGACTGGCGCTACCGGCGGATTCCGAACTGGCTGACGGTGTCGGGCTTCGCGGCGGGGGTCGCGGTCAACACGATTCTCTACCGCTGGCCGGGACTGAAAACCGCGTTGCTGGGGACGGCATTGGGCCTTGGCTTGCTCCTGCCGTTCGTCCTGGTCCGCAGCCTCGGCGCCGGCGACTGGAAACTGGCCGGCGCTTTGGGAGCTTGTCTCGGTCCGCGGCAACTGCTCTCCGTGCTCATGGGCACGATTCTGGTGGCGGGAGTCATGGCGCTGGCCGTGGTCATCTGGAAAGGTCGGCTGAAACGGACGCTTTCGAACATCGCGCATTTGCTGGCGGCGTTGTTCAGCCTGCGGCTGCCCGGGTCTGAGGTATCGCTCGACGATCCGCAGTCCACAAAAATTCCGTTCGGCGTGGCCATGGCTCTTGCAGTTTTGTTCTGCGGAATGGGCCGAGCGCTGGCCATTGGTAATTTGTGATATGTAATTTGTGATTTGTCATTCCACTTTACGATTTGTCATCTTGAGCGCGGCGAAAGACCTAGGGCATTGAGGCGGATTCAAATCCATAGGTCCTTCGCTTCGATCAGGATGACAAAATCACAAGATGACGGATGACAGGATGTAATGGGGCATGAACTGCATGAACATCCAACGCATCGCACGCCAACTCAGAAGCACTGACGGCGCCGAGATCGCCGAAGCCGCGCTGGTGCTGCCGGTGGTGTTCATGCTTCTGTTGGGCACCGTCTGGTTCGGACGGGCCTTCAACATTTACTCCACCATCCAGCAGGCGGCGCAGCAGGGAGCGATCACCGCGGCACGCGCGTCGTGCGCCACATGCGGAAATGCCTCTGCCAACAACGTGGACAGCGTGATTACCGCGGTAATGCAGGCGTCGAATCTCGATCCCACCCAAATCCAATTGCCGTCCGCCATTCCAAATTGTGCCCCCGGACAGCCTTGCAGCGAGTGCCCCAACCTGCCGCCAGCTACTAACCCGTGTTCATCGAATGCCAATATCTATGTCTGCCCAAATGTGCAACTGAATCCAGCGGCCACGCCCACACAATGTGGAGTGGTGGTCAGCTTTCAATATCCATTCCAGTTCTATCTGCCTTTCACTTCCCTCAACCTGCAGCAGATTATTTTGTCGGCGCAAGCGCAGAGCAGGATGGAGAACTAGATGGCGCGCTCCCGAATTCTGCCTCGCCGCGAAAGGCGCGACTTCTCGAAGAGCGCGAGCCGTGGCGTACCCGGCGCGGTCGGTCTGCTGCATGATTTGAGGGGCTCGGCTCTCCTGGAGTTTGCCATCGTCCTGCCGCTTCTGGTTGTTTTCGTCGTCGGCATCTACGATTTCAGCGGCGCTTTCAATCAGAAGCAGAAAATCGAGCAGGCCGCGCAAGAAGGCGCTATCATCGCGGGCGCTCAGCCGATGGGCGACATTCAGTCGAGCAGCACCAGTCCTCCCGGGCCGGCCTCGCTGCTACCGGTGGTGACCGCTGTTTTCAACTCTCTGGCCACCAGCGGAGTGCTGACCAACGCAACCGCTTGCACCCCGCCGGGTACGGTATCTGGTCCGGGCACTGGCGCGGCTGCCCTGACTTGGACTTACACAATTTTCGGTTGTTCCAGCGCCGATCTCAATGACCCGCTGATCATTACCATCAATCGCGGATGGGTATGTGGAGCACCCGGCCCAGCCTGTCCATCCGGGCCCCCTGTGGCCGTCGGCACCGCGGTGACTATACAGTACCCCTATCATTGGCGATTCAATAGTGTGATTCAATTGCTGATACCGGGCGCGAACTATGCGGCTGTAACCCAGTTGACCGAGAGCGCTACGGTCCATAACCAGATGTGAGGATGCTTGCCACGGCGCCGAACTAACCCGCGAACCAGTTCACCACGCAAACACGAGCACGGGATTGTGATCGTGCTGGTTGCGGTTGTCATGCTGTTTGTTGTGGGAGCGATGGCCGCGCTTTCGATCGACGTGGTGACCATCTACACCGCGCGCAGCGAGGCGCAACTGGCGGCCGATGCCGGCGCCCTGGCGGGGGCACGCGTGTTCGCGAACTCGGGAGTGACTTCGGACGCGGGCCGCAGGTCGACGAGGAACGCGAGGAACCTCGCCACCATGATCGCGACGCAGGTAGCATCCCAAAACGTGGTTGGAGGAAGGACTCTTAAGACCACTGAGATCACCGTCACCTTTCCGAATGTAGGCGGCTCAGCATTCGACACCAATCCGCACGTGACGGTACAGACGCAGAGGACCGACCTGCCAACATTCTTCGCGCGCATCTGGGGACGCACGGCCAACACGGTGACTGCGTCGGCCACGGCAGAAGCTTACAATCCTTCAGGCGAGGACGCTTTGGGTGAGACGACGATTCCGGTTGCGCCCATTTGTGTAAAGCCGTGGCTGCTGCCGAATATCGATCCCACGGGAACCAGCAGCACAAATACGATCTTCGATAGTACGACTGGCGCCATTACGGCCGCTACTTTGGTCGGTAAGGGTTGGCCGGGGCCTAGTAATACCAACGGCCTCTTTTCCTTGTGCGGCGGGGATTGCAGTGGTGGCATCCAGCTGGTAGGCCCAACAACAGTAGGAGGATACTACCCCGGAGCGGTCGCCAATTTCCCTGCGCCCACTCAGGCCCTGCCCGCCTGCAGCAGTGGCCTTACCACTTCGTACCAGCTAGCGGTCGCAGGCTGCGTTCAGCAGCCTATTTCGTGCGGCGCGACTGCAACAGTCAATATCGATACCACAACCTATGCCTCCAGCACGGGCACTCGCGATGGCGACACAGTTGCGGCGGCCGAGTGCCTCATTCACTATGTCACCTCGCCCGGAGACAGCGACAGCATCGACACAACAACCATACGCCCTCCCCTTCAGTTCCTAGGGGGCAACCAGAACCCGGTTGCAGGTGCGGTTGGAAACGATGTCATGGTCAGCGATTCCCTGGTGACGATTCCGGTAATTAACTACCCTGGTCCGCCGCCCGCGCCGACCCTGGCCAACCCCAGCGTCACCGTGATCGGATTCCTGCAGGTGTTCCTCAACCCTTCAGCATCCTCAATCATGCCACCGCCAAACAATCAGATCCCCGTAACCATCATCAACATGGCGGGTTGCGGAACGAGTGCCACCGGGCAGCCGATCCTCGGCAACGGGGCGTCTCCCGTGGCGGTGCGGCTGATCTCGCCGCCGTAGTCGTAGTCAGTATCAGCTAACGTTCAAATTTCTGACTAAGCACGCTAGAAGATGTTGGGGTCGCGGCGGGTCAGAATGACTCGCTCCAGGGTCAGTTCATTGCCCACAAAAATAAAGTTGTAGGCTGAGCCGTTGAGGAGCGCTGCGAGCACATCGCGCGCCGGAGCCGGTCCCAGATCGGCGACCACTTCTTCCTGCTCGGCGCCGGCGGGAATTGCAATCTCGGCCTGCGTCTGGCGCTGCACTTCGAACAACACTTCGGACAACGTAGCTTTCTCGGCGTGGATGCGCAGTATTCCGTTTTCAAAGGTCACGGTCACAAGCGCCTTCGGCGCCGCTGCACTTATTGCAGGAACACGCGGCGCAGTCGTATATGCAACTCCGTTCGCAACTGCGTTCGCAACTGCGGCAGAAACTTGCGCGGTCGCAACATTCGTAGCCGCCGAAGGCGCATCCGTGGCGAGCGCGGCATTCCGAAGTTTTGCGGCGGGCGCAGCCGGCACATCGGGAGACTTGGCTCCAGCGGCCGAGACCGGTCCCGGCTTTACCGAACTCAGCTTAACCACGATCGCATTCGGAATCGTCGAAATCTGATACGACTGCGGTTCCAGCAGATCGAGCACGATGCGCGTAATCGGAGGGTTGTCGAAAAACAGTCCGGTGCGGATTCCCTTGAGCGCGCCACGATTGACTTTGAGGCCGCGCAACTCCGCGGCCGGAACGGCGCCGGGAAAATCCACGACGATGCGATCGGGGCCGGTAATGGCCTGAGCATCGGGCGCCACCGCCGCTCCGGAAGTCTGGATCTCGACTTCCATCGCGGAGCCACTTCCGCGCACGATGACGTGCTGGACGCGAGCGCCCTTCGGGGCGCGGTTCGGGCTAGACGTCTGTGCGGAAATCGGCGCCGACAACAACGACGCGACGGCCAGCAGAGCTCCGGCATAGAAAAGGCGTGGCATTGGGGCTCTGAGCAAAGTCTAGCAGTTATCGAAGGGGTAATCCGAACCAGAAGTCGTAGCACTAGTTGCGGAAGGAAAAACCCAGGTTTCAAGGTTTCAAAGTTTCAGGGTTTCAGAGTCGAAACCATCGCGACCCATGATCCCCAGACTGAGCGGACGACTGACCCGGACGACCGACGCCGACAAAAGTGTTCGCGGCGCGCCATTCAAGTTGAGAGAAATAGCTAACAGCTAATAGCTTCCGCTAAAACTTTGGCAGCAGAAAACCGGTGTGGCGACAGTGCTCTTTGAAGGTCTCCCCGAATTGGGCGGACAGCATGGATTCTTCTTTCCGGGCCTTGATCCAATAACCGAGGACGATCAAGGCGACTCCGGCGACGCATCGCCAGCGGTCAATCGCCAACGCTCCGCCGATTGCGGCCAGATCGATTCCGGAATAAATCGGATGCCGGAAATAAGCATAGGGCCCGCTGCGGATGAGCTCGTGGTCTTCTTTCAGAGTGACTCGGGCGCTCCAATACTGTCCCAGGTGCCAACGCGCCCACAGAGCAATGGCGATGCCGATCCAGGTGAGGGCGACGCCGGCCACGGACAAAGTGTAGGTGGGAGGGAAGATGTGATGATCGAGAATGCCCATCTCCCCTTCGTCGCTGTAGCTGAAGAGCAGCACAAAGCCAACAATTTCCAGAAAGAGGACGCCGTAACGCGAGGCGAAGGATTCCTGGCTGACGGTGCGGCGCGTCTTCACTGCGCCCACCGCCCAGTAGACGATGAAGACGATCCACGGACCTTCAATAAGATAACGCCAGATCATCGGTTGAGCCTCTTTGCCGCTTACGGACGCTTACCGGACTATGCTCACCGGACCATGCTTACCAGATAAACGGTATCAGCCGGTATCGAACCCGGGCAGCGTACTCTGTGTAACCTTCAAGACCGTGCTGCAGTTCTCGATCCTCCATCGCGGTCCGAAGAACGAGGGCGCCCAAAAGAACAAACGAGGCCGCCAGACCGTACCACGAGCCCAGCAGCAACGCATTCGCCGGCAGATAGATCAGCATGGCGGCATAGAGGGGATGGCGGACCGTGGCGTAGGGTCCGGTTGAAATCACTCTCTGCCCCCGTTCTCTTTGGATTTTCACGACCGCCGTCAGAAATGGGTTCTCCCGATAAACGCGAGCGATCATCCAGAACGACAACCCGATCAACGCCCCGCCGGCGCATTGCAGCCACACCGGCATGACCGACCAGCGGAACCGGACCGCATCCAGGCCCATCAGAACTATCCAGCCGCACCAGACCACCATCATGGGCAGAATCAAGATTTTGTCCCAGAACGGCTGGCCTTTTTGAAAGGGCGACCTCATGCGCTCGACGAGAAGCGCGGGATCGTGCCGTGCCAACTGAAGGATGATCCACCCGGCTCCGACGGAATATATGACGATATATGCCCACCCGGCGGGCGAGCGGATCGTCCCCGCAGCGCCGAATAGCAGCGCCAGGAAGATCAGACTCTCCACCGCAAGAGTGAGCCAGAGCTTGAGGCCCATAGACTTGCCTATGATTAGACTAAGACTGTTCCTCCGCCATAGTAAACCAGCCTGACTAAGGTGTCGTGGTCACCCTGGCGAGCAACATTGAATGCGGAAACCGGGCCGCTACTCCGCTACAGCGCGGGCGGTTCTTCGATAACGCCACAGGACTAACCCCAGTCCGGAAGCCCCCAGCAACATGGTCGAGGGCTCGGGAACGGTCGGCGCTTTGTGTTTGGGACGGCAGTGTCCGTCAACCAGTTGATCTTTGGCGCTGCATCCGGAAGGAAGCGGCAAATTCGGCACGTACGGAAAAATGAAGCCGCCGGCGAAAAGCTGGGGCGGCGTCGGTTGGCCGGCGGGTAAGTCGGGCGCGCCGAGCAGGGGCCGGACGGGCATGAACGGTGCTGAATCGATCGCGGCCACGGGCTGGTCCAGAACATCTTCTTCAGGCTCTTCTTCGGAAACCTCGGGCTTCGCCGTATCGGAAATCTGGTTGCCGCAACGCGCACGCGCCGTGATTTTGCCGTCGGTCAGCAACAGTTCACCGACGTGCAGGCGAATTTTTCTGCGCGTCCAGAAGACGCTGTCACGAATGCGATAGGAAAGATAAACTTCGCGCGCTTCGGAGGCGCGCACCAGTTGGGCTTGGCTGTAATTGAAGTGAGCGAAATGCCGGCGAATTACGTAGTCGCGCAGCGCCGCATAGCGAAGATCGTCGGGATCCTTTACGCCCCCGGGAATCACCGAGTAGGGATAGACTCCGGGGATCTGGGCGCGAAACTTCGCGGGCTTGGAGGACTGCGCCGCCATCAACGCGAGATTTTTCCGGACGTTGCCGCGCACCCAGGAGTCGGGCAAAACCTGGGAAGCATGCCGGGTAGGCAAGGAATAATAGCGTGCCGCATTCTGCCAGCAGGCGCCCGCGATCGCCGTTCCCATTACCACAGCGGCAAGAATTCGGCGCGTGCGCAAACGACGGCGATACCAGCTCCGTCTTCGTCGCACGCGTTTTCCAGTCGGCGCGTCGCTCACAACAGGGTCGTTCAAACTGCACTCCTACCAGGCACTGGGCCAGTCGGCGGCAGAGGGAGAGCCAACTTGACAGAGCATTCCGGCATCCAAAACCGCGACCTGCAACTGGTTCGGATACAGGAACTTAGTCTTCAGAACACTTCATCTTAGCAGAGTTCTGCAGGGAATTTCCTTCAAAGTGATACTGAGAGCAACGGGACTTCCCAATTTGGGTAATACCTTGCACGCTGCTCGGCCACCAAGCCCACTTCCCGCTCCAGGAGCGGCTTTTGGCCGTTCGCAGCCGACGGATGGGACTGACAGGCTGCGGCAAAATTCGATTTTCTGCGCCGCCCCTAATGTGGGACGTCCGATTTCCCGTGGAGACGAATTCCCAGCGAACCCGCCTCCGGCGCTTCTCCGGCTTGCTGCCACGCTTGCTTCAGCGGTTCAGCTTCTTGCGCTCACAGGCGTCGACGATCTTCTTGGGATCGATGGCGTCGCGGTCAATCTGCTCTTCCAGAATTTTCCCGTCTTTGCCGATCAGGAAGTTGACGCGGCGTGCGGCCTTGTATTTGTCGACGAAGAGGCCGTACTGGCGGGTCACGTCTCCTCCCCAGTCACTGAGCAGCGGGAAGGTGACGCCGATCTGGTCGGCGAAGGCTTTATTGGCGAACGGGCTGTCCATGCTCACACCCAGAACCTGGGTGTCGGCGGCTTCCAGCTGCTTAAGATTCTGCTGGAAGGCCTTCATCTGCGCGGTTCAACCGCCGGTGAAGGCGAAGATGTAGAACGCCACAACCACGTTGCTCTTGCCGCGATACTGGCTTAGAGAAACGTCTTTCAGGTCGCTGCCATCGAAGTATTGCAGCTTGAAGTCGGGAGCGACGTCACCGACTTTCAGCTTCATGGGCGCCGGCTCGGGCTTGTTGCCCTGCGCTTGGATCTGCGGGCAGACAATCGCCGCGGTGAGCAGCCAGACCCCCAACATGGTCGAAACACCCCTTCGTTTCATGAGAACTCCTTCGGAACGATTTCCTAGAAGCGTACCCTGCGGGTGGGACCGTGGTCAAAGCGCCAAAATGCTTCCGTGAACTGAGGTGCCGAGGTTCTCCGGCGGACGTACAATGACTGCGTACAATGGTTGCGGGACCTTAAATGGACCGGACGGGCCTCCACACTTTAAACGACATTTTTTTGGCGGTATGCAGGAACCGCCGCGACCGCGTCATGCTGCAACGGCGGGCCCAGGGCTGGATGCCGGTCTCTTCCACTGAGATTTATCGCGGCGTGGTGGGTGTGGCTTGCGCGCTTGAATCCTGGGGTGTTGGCAAAGGCGACCGCGTCGCCATCCTCAGCGAAAATCGCCCCGAGTGGATGATCGCTGATTTCGCCGCGCTGGCCCTCGGCGCAGTCACCGTTCCGATTTATTCCACCCAGACCGCGGACCAGACTTCGTTCGTGCTCAACGATGCCGGGGTGCGCGTCATCGCGGTGTCCACCAAGCACCAGCTGGAAAAGGTGTTGACCATTCAGCGCCACACGCCGGTGGACCGGATCCTGGTGATGGACGAAGTCGAAACCGCGCACGCGGTCCACATGCAGGGACTGATGCTGCGAGGACCGAGCGACTTCGATGCGGAATTCGACGCCCGCGCGCAGTCGATCGGGCCCGACGAACTGGCCACAATTATTTACACCTCAGGCACGACGGGAACTCCGAAGGGAGCGATGCTGACCCACGGGAACCTGGCGTCGAATATCTCGTGTTCGCTGGATGGATTTGACATCGGGACCATAGAACAGGTGAGCATATCGTTTCTGCCACTTTCCCATGTGACGGCGCGGCACGCCGACTGCGCGCTGCTCTACCGCGGAGTGGTGCTGGCGTATTGTCCTGACCTGGCGCAACTGGCGCAGACTTTGGCGGAAGTGCAACCCGCCGTCTTTGTTGCAGTGCCACGCGTGTACGAGAAGATTCGTCAGCAGGTGATCCTCAAGGCTACGGGCTTTCCGAAAAGCGCAATCTATCGCTGGGCGCTTGCGATCGGGCGCGCTCATCGCGCCGAGACTCTGGCCGGAACCAAACCTTCGGAGCTCTCCTGGAAAATTGCGGACCGGCTGGTCTTTTCCAAAGTGCGCGCCGGGATGGGTGGAAAGGCGGAGGAGTTCATTTCCGGAGGTGCGCCGCTGGGCCGCGAATTGGCCGAGTGGTATGCCGATATCGGCATTTCCATTCACGAGGGATACGGGCTGACGGAGACTTCACCGGTAATCGCGGTGAACACGCCCCGAACCCACAAACTGGGAACTGTCGGCAAGCCCCTGGCGAACGTTAAAGTGCGGATTGCCGACGACGGCGAGGTGCTGGTGCGCGGACCCTCGGTATTCAAAGGCTATTGGAATCGTCCGGAGGAGACGCGCGACGCGTTTGTGGATGGCTGGTTCAAGACCGGCGACATTGGACACCTCGACAGCGAGGGATACCTTTCGATCACCGATCGCAAGAAGGATCTGATCAAGACTTCCGGCGGGAAGTTCATCGCGCCGCAACCGCTCGAGAATTCGCTGAAGCTCAACCCGCTGGTCGGGACAGCGGTGGTGCTCGGTGACCGGCGGAAGTTTCCCGCCGTGCTGATCGCCCCGCACTTCCCGGTGCTGGAAGATTGGGCGCGGGCCAACCATATTGACTTTGCTTCGCGGCAAACACTGGTCGCGAACGCCAGGGTGCAGGCGCTGTATGAAGGCATCATCGAAGAGCTGAACCAGAACCTGGCGCGCTTCGAAAAACTGAAACGGGTGCTCGTAGTGTCGGAGGAATTCTCGGAGACGAATGGAACGCTGACCCACACCTTCAAGGTGCGGCGACGCGGGATTGAGGCTCGATACCGGGCGCTGATCGATGAAATGTACGAGAAGGCGGAGACAGATGGAAGGTGAACCGTTGGAGCGCCGGGCGTCCCCGCCCGGCTGGAGGGGTACGACGCCCGTCGCTCCAACGAAATATTGGCTGCCACCTTCTTAAATGCTTTCTGCCCGCCGATTCCAAAACCTTTACAATAAAGACATGACGGACTCGTTGATTATCGCTGGCAGGCAGTTCCGTTCCCGCTTGATCGTAGGGACGGGGAAATATAAATCGTTTCAGGAAACCGCACGCGCTCTCGAGGCGAGCGGCGCCGACATGGTGACGGTGGCCGTGCGCCGGGTGAATCTCGACCGCAGCAAGGAATCTCTGCTCGATTACATCGATCTGAAAAAATATTTTCTCTTGCCGAACACCGCCGGCTGCTATACCGCCGACGACACCATCCGCACCGCCCGGCTGGCGCGCGAGGTTGGGCTCTCGGACTGGATCAAGCTGGAAGTGATTGGCGACCAGGCTACGCTCTATCCGGATGTGCAAGCGACGCTCGAAGCCACCGCGGTGCTGGCGAAAGAGGGATTCACCGTGCTCGCCTATACGTCGGACGACATCGTCTTCGCCAAACGTCTGGTGGACGCGGGAGCGTCAGCGGTGATGCCTTTGGGCGCGCCGATCGGCAGCGGACTGGGAATTCAGAACACCGCCAACTTGCGTATCCTGCGCGAAATGATCACGGGAGTCCCACTGGTTGTGGACGCGGGTGTGGGCACAGCTTCCGACGCCGCCATCGCCATGGAATTAGGCTACGACGCTGTGCTGATGAACACCGGCATCGCTGGCGCCCAGGAACCGGTGCTGATGGCGGAAGCAATGAAGCACGCCGTGCTGGCGGGGCGACAGGCGTTCATGGCTGGGCGCATGCCGAGGAAGCTCTATGCGACGGCCAGTTCGCCGATGGAAGGCGTGGTGCGATAAGAACGTGAGTAAGGAAGGGCTCCGAACTTGATGGCTTTGCTCTTGTTTTCAGTCGTGCTCCTCATGGGCGTACCGGTCGTGTCTGGCTTCATAACCAGCCGGAGACAGCGACGCGAGAACCGTAGAAACTTCATTGCATTTGTTGGATTCTGCGAGGCTGTTGTCGCGCTCACGGCTACAACCGTTTACTTCACCGCCTATATCGTCTGGTTCCAGTCGCTCCAAGATGTATACTCGCATCCGGCTCGGCAAGGGTTCATATTTATTTCTGGCTGCATCGCATTGATATCTTCTGCCGTGTCTTTTTCAGCCGGTTTATTCAGTGCCGGAATGCGGCGCGCCGTGCTCATTACCTTCACACCTGTAACTTGGTTGACATATCTATTCGCTGCATTTTCCAATTTCGGGAAGTAGGCTAGAGACAGCGCGGCAACCTACAAAAATTCTGTCATCCTTAGCGGAGCGAAGGACCCATGAATATGAATGCCCTTTTATGCAGAGGTCCTGCGCTTCGGTCAGGATGACAGAGTTGATTTATATGCGACCTTACGAAATCAGCCCTACAGCATCTTCACGCTGTCAATATGGATTTTGTCGCCGTCGATGTGTCCGGTCACGGCAACGTGGTGTCCGTAGTGGTCCTTGAGGGCCTCGGGATTGTCCACATTAAGGACCTTCTGGTCCTTGTCGGTAACCACGACCGGGCTGGCCCCGGCAGCGATGCACTTCTTCGTGCATGCTTCCGCGCCCGCGTTAGCTCCCTTGACTCCGCATTTGGAGTCGCTAACCCAGCCGTTCACAGTTTGGACAGGGCTGGCAAATGACACTGAGGCGACCAGCACCAGCAACGCGCCGGCAAGTAACAACAAGAGAAGTTTCCGCATGTCATCCTCCTTGTAGATTTTAGTTCCCACCTTAGATTGGTTCCCACACGTGGTGCGATCTCTGCACTCTATCACAGAAGGAGCCGAGGTTGGGCTGCCGCGAGCTACGCTGCGGGCCACATGATTCGCTCGCAGCTCGCAGTTCGTAGCTCGTAGCTCACCTGCCATTCTTGGCGCGGCCGGTGGGTGGCTTCGGCGGAGGATCGGGAGCGACGTAAACAACTTCTCCACGCCGAGTGTAATGCAGCTGCTCGCGGGCTTCTTTCTCGATGGCGGCGGGATCGGACTTGAGCGATTTGATCTGGTCGGCGTACTGACTGTTTTCCTTCTGCAGACGCTCGACCTCACTCTGCAACGCTTGCATCTCAGTGCGCTTCTGACGATAGATGACCATGCCGTTGGCTCCAAACATGGCGTGCAGCAGTAATCCAGCGATAAGCAGGACGGCGGCCGCGGTTCCCAGACGACGCCACTCCACTGCAAGCCACGACCAGACCGGGCGCGTGCGTTCCACCCAGCGCGCCGCCACCGCCTCCGCCCGCGGAGCCTGATCCTTCGCTTGATCCATTGCCTGACCAATGACCGCGCGGAGGCTTTCCTCCGGACGTGGAAGGATGCGCACTCGCGACGGTGGTCCTAGTCGAAGATCCATGCTCTCGCCGCCCTACTCAACTTTGCCAGGCCTTCACGGCTGCGCGCTTCGCTATACACGCGCACCACCGGCTCCGTGCCCGAGAGCCGGTAGCAAACCCACGATCCGTCGGCGAGGACAAGCTTGAGCCCGTCGATCCTCACCGCCTGGGCAACTTTGATGCCATAGAACTCGCTCGGATCGCCCCGTAACTTCTCAGTAAACTTCTCTTTCACTTCCGGCGTCAAGCTGAAGTTCTCCCTTAAAGGATAGAAGGAACCAACTTCGGCAAATACTTCTTCCAATTGCTTTTCCAGCGACTTGCCGCGGCGCGCCACCATCTCACAGCAGAGCAGGCCGGCGAGCACGCCATCTTTCTCCGGGACGTGTTTTCGGATGGAGAGCCCGGCGCTTTCTTCACCGCCGATGAGGATCTTATCCTGCTTGATCAGTTCACCAATGTACTTGAAGCCAACCGGAGTTTCATAGAGCTCGATCTTGTGTTTTGCGGCAAGCGCGTTGATCAGGTTGGTAGTGGCGACGGATTTGCCGACGCCGTTTCTCCAGCCGCGCGTTTCAACCAGGTAGTCAAAGAGCAGCGCGATGATGTAGTTGGGTTGGAGGAACGTGCCGTTCTCGTCGACAATCCCAAAACGACCGGCGTCGCCATCGGTCGCGATGCCAATAGCCGCGCCGATTTCGCGCATCTTCTGACGCAGGTCCTCGAGCAGGCGATCGTCGGGCTCGGGGGCATGGCCTCCGAAGAGCACATCGCAAGTGTCGTGGATGGTGGCCACGGTGACGCCGGCCTCGCGCAGAAACGCGTCAGAATAGCCGCGGGCAGCGCCCCACATGGGATCGAACGCAATCTTGACCCCGGCTTTTCTGATCACATCGAGATCGACAATTTCGCGCAGCCGCGAGAGATACATGCGGCGCGGGTCGATAGTTTGGCATTGGGACTCAGCTCTTGCTGGGTGCGGAGTCTGGGGATTCCGGTCGAAGGCAGCGATTTCGGATTCGATGGCTTGCGTAACTTCGGGGAGCGCGGGCGCGCCATCGGCCGTCGAGAACTTGATGCCGTTGTATTCCGGCAAATTGTTCCAAGCGGTGAAGTTGATGGCACCGTCTGCTTTCGACTGGATCACAGCGTAGGAAATGGCGGGAGTGGGCGCAGGCTCGGCAATGAGCAGCGGCGTAATGCCGTAGCTGGACAAAATGTCGGCGGCCATGGCGCAGAAAGTTTCGCCCAGAAAACGCGGATCACGGCCAACAATGACTTTGGCTTTTGCTCCCTTCGATTTCTGCGACGACACGTAGCGCGCAATGCCGTGCACGGCCCGGTGGACATTGGCAAACGTAAACTCCTCGGCCATCACGGCCCGCCATCCAGATGTGCCAAACTTGATTTGCGTTGCCATCGGCTGCCTCGTATGCTTCCAGTGAAACTTCGAACCTGAAACTGGAATCTTCGATTTTATATGACCGACAAAAGGCTGGTTCTCACCACTTGCGGTTCGCTCGAAGAAGCCCGCAGCATCGCCCATGCGCTGGTGGAGCGGCAACTGGCGGCGTGCGTCAACATCGCTCCTCAAATTGAATCGGTATATCGCTGGCAAGGCGAGATCGAGACGGCGACGGAGTGGCTGCTCCTGATCAAGACGACGGAAGACGCTTTCGATCGTGTGCGCGAAGCCTTGAGTGAACTGCACTCCTACGAACTTCCGGAGTGTATCGAGGTTGCCATTGAAGATGGGAGCGCGGCGTACCTGGAGTGGATTGGGGAGTCGGTACGGTGAGCGACGGGTAAGGCCTCATCTATCTTACTTGTCATCCCGAGCGAAGCGAGGGATCTGCATTCTGCGGCGAACTGCAGATCCCTCGCTTCGCTCGGGATGACAATTCATGAATAGGTGGCCCGCTCGCCTAGATCGCGGCCAGCGCCTGATCGAGATCGGCGAGGATGTCTTCCACATCCTCGATACCGACGGAGATGCGGACCAGTCCGTCGGTGATGCCGATTTTGCGACGGCCTTCTTCGCCGACGGCGGCGTGCGTCATGGTGGCGGGATGCGAAATCAGGGTTTCTACTCCGCCCAGCGACTCAGCCAGCGAACACACGCGCACCTTGCGCAGCATATTGTTGGCGTTCGCGAGCGATCCAGTTTCGAACGCGATCATCGATCCGAAGCCGGACATTTGCCGCTTGGCCAATTCGTGCTGCGGATGATCGGGTAGTCCGGGATAGAAAACCTTCCGCACCTTCTTGTGTTTCGAAAGATAATCGGCGACCTTGCGGCCGCTCCGGTCGTGCTGTTCCATACGCACGGCCAGCGTCTTGACGCCGCGCAGGATCAGCCAGCACTCGAAGGGCGACAGAATGGCGCCGGAGCATTTCTGAAGAAACGCGAGTTTCTCCGCCTGCTCTGGTTTGGTGCAGACTACGACACCTCCCAGTCCGTCGCTGTGTCCGTTGAGGAATTTCGTAGTGGAGTGGACGACCATGTCGGCGCCGAGTTCGATCGGACGCTGAAAATACGGCGACATGAAAGTGTTGTCGACGACCACCTCAACGCCGTGCTGGTGGCTGAGTTCGCTGATGGCGCGAAGATCGCAAAGCTCCATCAGCGGATTGGTCGGCGTCTCCAGGAAAACCAGCCGGGTGTTTTTCTGGAATGCGCGCTCAACGTTGCTGAGGTCGGATGTATCGACGTAGGTGAATGTAAGGCCAAAGTTGGCGAGGACCTGATTGAACAGGCGCGGCGTCCCGCCGTACAGATTGTGGCCGGCGACGATGTGGTCTCCGGCTTTGAGCATGGAAGCAACGGCGTTGATCGCCGCCATGCCACTGGCGAAGACCTTAGCAGCAATGCCGCCTTCGAGCGCCGCCAGGTTCGTCTCCAGCCGGTCGCGGGTGGGATTCGATACGCGCGAGTATTCGTAGCCTTTGTGCTTGCCAATTTCTTCTTGAACGTAAGTGGAAGTCGCGTAGATGGGGACAGTGACGGCTCCGGTTGCGGGATCGGGCTCCTGGCCGGCGTGGATAGCGCGGGTTGCGAAGCCCGATAGTTTAGTGGTCAAAGATTTCTCCTGGGTTCGCCGGTCGCGGTTCGCTATTCGCTTTTCGCGCGAACAGCGAAAGGCGAACAGCATAAAGCGCCTTTTTTATACCCCGCCCTCGAAAATTTTCTTCGACAGATAGCGTTCCGCAGAGTCTGGAATCAGCGTCACAACGCGCTTCCCTGCCCCAAGCCGTTTCGCAATTTCAACCGCCGCATACACGTTGGCGCCGGCGCTTGAGCCTCCGAGCACGCCTTCGCGGGCGGCAAGTTCTTTCACCATGCCGAAGGCCTGGTCGTCGGTTACCATCATCACTTCGTCGCAAACCGAACGGTCGAAATTTCCAGGAATAAAGTTGTTGCCGATGCCTTCCACCTTGTGTGGACCGGGCTTGCCTCCGCCCAGGATCGAGCCTTGGGTCTCCACCGCCACGGCGTGCACTTTCGCCAGCCGCTCTTTCAGAAAACGAGCAACTCCGGTGAAGGTTCCCGCCGTTCCGCAGCCGATTGCGATGGCGTCGATGCGCCCGTCCATCTGTTCAAAGATTTCACAGGCCGTAGTTTCGTAGTGGTAGTCGGCGTTGGCGGGGTTGTCGAACTGCGCGGCCAGGAAGGCCCCGGGGTCGGAAGCCAGCAGATCCCTGGCGCGCTGGATGGCGCCTTGCATGCCCTCGGCTTCCGGAGTGCGGGTCACCTCGGCGCCGAAGGCCCGCATGATGATGGCTTTTTCCTCTGAAAATTTTTCGGGGATAAACAGCCGCACCTTGTACCCGCGAGTCACGCCGATCAGCGCCAGGCCGATGCCGGTGTTTCCGGCGGTGGCTTCGATGACGGTGCCACCCGGTTTCAGCTTGCCTTCGCGCTCGGCGCGCTCGATCAAGCCAATGGCGGCGCGATCTTTCACGCTGCCGCCGGGGTTCAGGTATTCGAGCTTGGCGAAAATATCGGCCGATCCCGCAGGGGCCAGCTTCTTCATTTGCAGCATCGGCGTTTCGCCGACGAGCTT
>Ga0187890_10000090_pt1 | contig 62693 bp, 48 predicted proteins | sample June2016WEW_21_1_FD_133005 | JGI IMG/M metagenome (GOLD analysis project Ga0187890, IMG submission 133005) | Peatland microbial communities from SPRUCE experiment site at the Marcell Experimental Forest, Minnesota, USA - June2016WEW_21_10 | ecosystem: Environmental > Terrestrial > Soil >... | reverse complement strand
TGCAATCTGACCTCTAACCTCTGACCTAGAACTTCCCCGCCACCGGCTTCTCCGAATTCGAATAGTCGTAGAATCCGCGTCCGGATTTCTTCCCGTACCACCCCGCCATCACCAGCCGCTTCAGCAGCGGAGGCGACGCAAAACGCCGCTCCTTGAACTCGTCATACATCACTTGCGTGATGTAGTAAGTCGTATCGAGGCCGACGAAATCGAGTAGCGCAAACGGCCCCATCGGGTATCCGCAACCCAGTTTCATAGCGTTATCGATGTCCTCGATCGATCCCACGCCCTCTTCATAAGCCCGAATCGCGTCCAACAAATAAGGCACCAGCAGCCGGTTTACGATGAATCCCGTCTTGTCCGACGTGCGCACCGGAACCTTGCCCAGCTGCTTCGCAAACTCGTAGGCCGCGTCGTAAACGGCGGGAGCGGTGGCAATAGTCTTCACCACCTCCACCAGCTTCATCAGCGGCACCGGATTAAAAAAATGCAGTCCGATAAATCTTTCCGGGCGTTTCGTAGCCGTCAAAAGCTCAGTCACCGAAATCGAAGAAGTATTCGAGGCAAAGATCGCGTCCTTTTTCACGATGTCATCAAGCGACGCATACATCTTCTTCTTTTCCTCAACGTTCTCGATGATGGCCTCGATGACGATGTCGCAATCGGCCAGATGCGCTTTGTTAGTGGTCCCTTTCAACCGCGCCCGGATCTCGTCCTTCTGCTGCGGAGTAATCCCGCCCTTCTCGACCGGCCGCTCGGCAAACTTAGCCAGCGACTTCTCAATCCCGGCAAACCCCTTGTCGAGATATTTCTGCTCAACTTCAAGCACAGTGACGTCAAACCCAGCAGTAGCGCAGACCTGCGCAATGCCCGAACCCATCAACCCACAACCGAGAACGCCAACTTTCTTGATTTCCATAATTGCTTCCTTCACGCTGACTTACTTAAGAATATGTCATTCTGAGCGAAGCGAAGAACCTATGCATCTTGCCTGCGCCATCGGACCACATAGGTTACCGCGACTGCCAGCGCCTCGGATTGCGCCGGCCATGGAAGCAGGCGATTACCACGATGCGATGCTCCTGAACCTCGAAGAATATTCCGTAAGGAAAGCGCCGCACTCCCGCACGGCGACGGCTCCGGTGGACGACAGGGAATTGCAATGGATGTTCCGCTATTGCCTCCACCGTGGCCTCGACCGCCAACGCGAAACGCTCCCCAAGCTCCGGTCGCATGTTGTCATACCATGCCCGAGCTTCCAGCAAGTCCTCATTCGCATCTGGTATCCAGACGACTGGGAGTGTCACGGTTTCTTAAACAGGCCCGCCCTGACTTGCTGCCACGGGACGACGTCCGAAGGGTTTTGCTCGTGCATAGTGATTCGGTAATCAAGCTCCGCCCGTTGCGCATCCGTCAGCAATGCCGCGTCCGCTTCCAGGCTCTCCCAGACCGTATCCAGCAGTTCTGCCTTCTCCGCAGCGGACAGGCTATTGATCTGGCTTCGCAAATCGTTCATACGCCTACAACCCTAGCGCGGTTCCTTCGCTCTGGCAAGCGCCGAGGTGAAGAGTGCCATCGGGAAGGCAGGATGACAACACTTAAGCCTTTCTCCGTGCCTCCGTGTCTCCGTGGTGAAAAATCTCAGTGAAAGCTCTCCACCACCATCGCAATCCCCTGCCCGCCGCCGATGCACGCCGTGGCCAGGCCGTACTTCTTCTTCCGCCGCCGCAATTCATACAGCAGCGTGATCACGAGCCGCGTTCCGGTCGCTCCCAGCGGATGCCCCAACGCAATCGCTCCTCCGTTGACGTTGACTTTTTCGCGATCGAGTCCCAATTCTTTTTCCACCGCCAGATACTGCGCCGCGAACGCCTCGTTCACTTCAATCAGATCGATGTAATCGAGCGTCAGCCCCGCGCGCTGCAGCGCAATCTTCGTGGCCGGAACCGGACCGCTCCCCATCAACTTCGGATCGACGCCCGCAATTCCCCAATTCACAATCCGTCCCAGCGGACTCAGATTTCTTTTCTGCGCTTGTTCCAGCGACATCACCACCACCGCAGCCGCGCCATCCACAATCCCGCTCGCATTGCCCGCCGTAACCGTTCCGTTTTTCCCAAACGCGGCGCGCAGCTTCGCCAGGCCCTCCAGCGTTGTCTGCGGACGCCGATGATCGTCCTCGGTCAGCATCTCTCCCGTCGTCTCACCTTTCGAATTCCGCAACGGAACCGGCGTGAGCTCTTCCTGCAGGCGCCCTGCCTTATAAGCCGCGTCAGCCGCCTGCTGCGAGCGCAGCGCGAACTCATCCTGTGCCCTCCGCGTGATGCCCTGCTGCTCGCCATAGAGCTCCGCCGTATTCGCCATGTACAGTCCGCAATAAGAATCGAGCAGCGCCACCATCAGCGAATCTTCCAGCTTCCCGCCCGGAGCCAGCGTGAAGCCATCGCGCCCCCGAATCACAAACGGCGCCTGCGACATCGATTCCATCCCGCCCGCCAGCACCATCTTCGCTTCGTCTGTCTGGATCATCTGCGCCGCGCTTACAATCGCCTGCATCCCCGACCCGCAGAGTCGATTGACGGTCAGCGCCGGAGCCTCAATCGGCAATCCCGCCCGCAACCCCACGTGCCGCGCTCCATAAAGCGCGTCACCCGAAGTCTGCTGCGCGTTGCCGAACACGACATGATCGAACTCCTTCGCGTCGATCCCCGCGCGTTCGATCGCCGCTTTCGCCGCCACTGCGCCCAGTTCCTGCGCCGTGTAATCCTTGATCTTCCCGCAATAGCGTCCAAAGGGCGTGCGCGCTCCACTGACAATGGCAATGTCTCCAGGTTTCAGCATGAGGACCAACTTATGTAGAAGAGATGGCTGGCCAGAAGCCAACCTGTGAGTTTAGCAGGAGGGGCAGTCGTTGGTCGTTCGTCGCTAGTCGTTCGCTAAACAGCTTGGGTTTGTGCCGATTGAAGAACGCAGGACGGCAATCCGGAAAAATCCCGCAAAGATTTTCTCGGCGATCTCGGCGTCTCGGCGGTGAAGAGCTCTACGCCACCGCCCCGGATGCAGCGAACTGCGGCGCCTGACTCACAATCTCTCCCGCGCCCTTCGCCACCGCCAACTCCAGCGCGTGATCGGCGCGGTTGGCCACTTCGGTCACAATGTCCACCGGATCGAAATGCTGCCGCATCACCGCCTGCGCGAGCCCAGCGCTGAACTCGACTCCCTTGTCCTTACCCGGAAAACGCACTTCCCCGAGCAGCCGCCGCAATTTCCCCACCGCCAGCAGCGCTTCTTTTTCGCCCGTGTCGCCGAGCACCAGCGCGACCGACGTCGCCTCATAGCGGAACGCCAGATCGTTGGTCCGGATGTTCGCCGAAAACAGCTGCCCGATCTGCTCCATCACCGCCGTCACCGCCTGCTCGCCGTGTTCCTTGACCAACGCGTTGCGCCGTCCAAACTGCATTAGCAGCACCGTCACCGCCGTCCCCTGCTGCAGCCCGCGCCGGGTTTCCGCCTGCAGAAGATCCAGATACGAAGCCCGCTTCAGCAGCCCCGATTTCTCGTCCGTCACCGAAAGATTTTTCACCAGCCGCCGCAGTCCTGCGTTATTGAGCGCGATCAGCACCTGGTCGCTCAGCGTCCGGATCACCAGCACCTCCGAAGCCTGCCAAGTCCGGGCCACGTTCTGGGTCAGGATCAGCACCCCGATCTGGTCATTGCCTTCCGTCAGCGGCAGAGCCAGCAGCGATTCGATCTGCAACTCCTCGACCGCGGCGCGCACGCCCATCAGCTCCGGAGCGTTTTTCGCATCGCCCATCGTCACCGTGCCTCGCGCCACCGCCAGATCCTGCAGCGCTTCCACCAGGCTAACCAGCGCCGCCGAACTCGCCGGAATCAGCCCCTCCATGTGATATTCCTGTACGCTCGACGGCGGCAGACCCGGCTTGCGCAAGGCCGCAATGCAACGCGCCGTGCGCCAGTTTGCGCCGATTTCGTTCGCCGCCGTTTTCAAAACTCCTTCCGCGTTCCCCTGGTGGTAAAGCTTGCGCGTGATTTCAGCCACTCTCGCCAGACTGCTGACATCGGCCGTTTCGCTCGCCGCCGTTGCAGCCGCCGTCGCAGGTACCGTCACCGCCTGCTCGCCGCTCGCCGCGACCGGCGCAGGCGCAGGCGCAGGCGGCGGGGCTGTCGTCACCGGCTTCGCATACTGCGGTTCGATGCCAGCCGCAATGTACAAACGCTGCAGATCCTGGTTGCGCTCTTCCTCGCGCGGAAACAGTTCCTGAATACGCTGCAAACGCTCGATCGCCTTCGAGCGCATCCCATACTGCACCAGAATCTCGGCTTGCAGCATCAGATCCTGCAGCGCGGCCGCTCCCAGCGTCGGTTCCTGGGCCTTGACTTCCTGCTCTTCTTTCTTCACCGTCGTGAACCGCGACGCGATTACGTTGAAGCGCTGATCGTCGATCTTGCCCCGCAGCCCCTCCAGCCGCTTCTGGTGTCCCGGTTCGTACGGATCCACTTCCGCCGCCCGGTCCAGACACTCGCCCGCTTTCTGGTAATTGTGCTTCGTGCAATACAGATCAAACAGCTTCAGCAGCGCCTGGGCGTAGTCCGTTTCACGGTTCGACGCGTTAAACAACTCCGCTAGAAACTCCAGCATCTCCGCCGACGGACGGTGCGACGCCAACAATTCCTGCATGGTCGTGATGAACGATCGCCGCTCCCCACGCCGCCGCTGGAAAGCTTCCAGCTTTCGCGCCAGCGCCACCGCCTCCGCGTCCAGTTCGGAATCGATCATCTTTCCGATCAGGTTGACCACCTGGTGCATGCGTGCCGGGTTCTGCTCGAACATCTGCCAGATCAGCGGCTCGCTATCCACGCACCGGTCGGCGGCGAGCAGCGCCTGCGCATACAGGTCGCGCAGTTCCAGCGATTCATCCCCGGAATGCACCAGCGGCTCGAAAATAAAAATCGCCGCCCCCGCCTCGCCCCGCGACAGCAAGCTCTTGCCATAGGCCACCGCGATCTTCGAATCTGTCGGATTTTCCGTGTACGCCCGCTCAAACCACTGGCTGGCATTTCCGCCCGCGGTTTCCGCCAGTTCCGCCAATTGTAAAAACGATTGCGCCGCCATCACGTGCTCGCCCAGTGCCGCCGCCAACTCCGCCACCCGCAAATGGTTGGGCTGCGATGGCTCCAGACTCACAATCCGCCGCAAGACCAGCAACCCTTCTTCTTTCTTCCCCTGCCGCTGCAGGTCTTCCAGCGCATTCTCATACGTCCCGATCGCGAGCTTCTTGTTGGACTGCTCCAGCAGTTGCCCAAAGCGCACTTTCTGTTCCCACGTCGGGCTGGCATACCGCGCCAGCTTCTTGTAGGTCAGGCTCGCTCGCGTCGCATCCGCCGCCGTCACCTGCCGCTCAAACAACTCTCCCAGCAGCCGCACCGCCTGCGCCCCCTTATTCAAAGAGAGGCACAGTTCGGCCGCCATCTGCCGCACATTGTCGTTTTCCGGATCGCCTTCCAGGATTTGCAGATATTCCGCCAGCGCGTCGGCCGTCTTCCCCTTCTGCAAAAGCTTCTCCGCCTTTTCGACGCGGCGGCCTATTTCGACACGATTGGGATTTTCCGGCATGGGCGGTCTTGGGATAGAGAGTCCCGCCTTGATTCTAGGATTCACCCCCGGCACCAGCAACGCGGTTCCCCCGCTGTGTGATTACGAAAGTCATGCGATCGGCTGCCTCTCCAGTCTTCCGGCTGGAAGGAACCGCTAAATGCAAACCGGGGAAGCGCGAAGACTAAAGTTCTCCACTGGTTCCGCCGATCGCAATGATTGAGGCGGAGTGTCTCTCCACAACTAATAATGGATACTGCGGTCAGCTTCGATCAGCGTCGCGGCTCCCGCCTGCGCGAGTTCGCAGACCTCCGCCAAGCCTGGTTCGGGTGCCTTCTCTTCGCCCTCATCATCGCCATCCAGGCGCTGGGATTCCTCGTGCTCGGAACCCGCCGGTCGGGCCTCGGCCTGGCCTTGTCCATGCTCGTTCTCAGCAGTGTTCTTGCCCTCGCTTGTGTCTGGGATGCGTTCCGTCGCGCGCAAGGCATTACCGCCCTGTTCTGGTTCCTGTTCGCCGCCGTCCTGGTGGTCTTGCTGGTTCCCACCGCGTTCCAGACCTACGACACCGTGTTCGACCAAAACACCTTGTCGGATTCGACTTGGCACCTGCTCTATTGCCTCTATGGCGCCCCCATCCTGATGATGCTTTTCCTGCCGACCTATCAGCGCGACCGGGTGAAGTCCGAGGTCTTTCTCGATCTCTTCCAGATCGCAATCGTCGTAGCCCTCGTCTACTCCACCTTCTTCTTTCTCCCAGCGCAGCGGATGTTGCCTGCCGATGCGCTCCTGCGGAACCTCAGCATCAGCGACGCGCAAAGCTTGCTCCTTTTGGTCGCAGCCTTCGTGCGCCTGCAATTCGCCCGTCTCCCCGGCACTCGCAGCCCGTTACTCCGGTTAACGCTCTTCCTGCTGGTCTGCGCGGTCGCGACCTTCCTCGGTAACTGGATCGACCTGCACCACTATTTGACCGCCTCCGCATGGTTCAACCTGGGCTGGGCTCTTCCTCAAGTCGCCGCTGGCCTGATCGCCCTCACCTGGGCCCCGTCCCCAGAACCCCAATCCACTCCGGAGCCCGTGAATTTCCTCAGCTTCCTCGGCACCAACCTGGTCCTGGTCGCCATGCTCTCCTGCATCGCTTTGCTGATGAACCGGTGGAAACAGGCGTACGGAGAAGCGCTCACCGACGTAGCCATTGCCGCATCGCTTTTCGCCTTCACGCTACGGTTGGCCCTCACCCAGTTCCACCAGCACGAGGAAATCGCTCAGCGCAAGGTGGCGCAAAAACAGCTCACGACTTCTCACCAGAAAGTCGGTCGCCTGCTCGATAACGCCCGCCGCCAAACTGCCGAAATCACCCAGATCAGCGAACTCGGGAGCCTCCTCCAGGCGTGCACCTCCAGGGCAGAAGTCTTTCGCCTCATCCCGGAACGCTTGCGCCGGCTGTTTCCAGGCGCCTCGGGCTGCATCTCACTGCTCAGCGCCTCCGGAAACCGCGCCGAGTCCGTCGCTGAATGGGGGGTGCTCTGCCCCGCTCACCAGATCTTCTCGCCCGAACAATGTTGGGCTCTTCGCCGCGGTTCCACCCATGCTCATCCCGGTGGACGCTCGGAACCGCGTTGCTCTCACCTGCTCGGCGAAGGTGCTTCGGTCTGCATTCCTCTCATTGCCAACGGCACCACGTTCGGAACGCTGATCATCCAGAATGACGATCCCCTATTCCCTGCTTCTGACCCACACCCCGACTCCGACGCCTTTGCACGTCGCCGCCAACTCGCCGCCGCCGTCGCGGAACACATCGCTCTCGCAGTGGCCAACCTTAACCTCCGTGAATCCCTGCGCCTGCAAGCCGTCCGCGACCCGCTCACCGGGCTTTACAACCGCCGCTACATGCAGGAGTTCCTCGATCACGAACTGCATTCCGCTCGCCGGAAACATCGGCCCCTGGCCGTCATGATGCTCGATCTCGACCACTTCAAACGCTATAACGACAACTTCGGACACACCGCCGGCGATCAGGCCTTAGCCGCGGTCGGCGAGATTCTTCTCCGCTCGGTGCGCGCCGACGACGTCGCCTGCCGCTACGGTGGCGAAGAATTCGCCCTCATCCTCCCCGAGTGCTCCCTCCGCCAGGCGACCGTGCGCGCCGAAGAAGTCCGCACGCGCCTTAGGGAATACTGCGCTCGGCGCAACGACGAGACTACAGATGCCCTCACGATCTCGATCGGCGTGGCTGCCTTCGATGAAACCACCGATCGCGTCGATCTCCTCCTCAAGTTCGCCGACGACGCCCTCTATCAGGCCAAGCGCGCAGGTCGCGATCGCGTGGTCGCCGCCCGCCCCGCAGCCGCTTTGCCCCTATCAGATCTCATCGAAATCGACCCGGTCCCAACCTCCTAGTCCCGAAGAACCTGGAGTTATGTTCTGCATTCGACCAGAGCCGTTCAATAGACCCAAATCGGGAAAGAGCCCACCAGTTTTTCCTGGCTATCGGCCTGATTTTGTGTTGAAAATTCTTTCCCTTTTGATATGCTCGTCGCGTTTCGGGCCCATTTGAGCGGCGGGACGACTCCGGACTTCCCCAGCTGTGCGACTCCCGGTCGCGATTAGTCCCCGGTCGCTCTATTCCCCCGGAGCCAAGGAGTAACCGTGACTTCCGCTCGAAAATTCAGCGTCATTGCAGGCAGTGAACGTAACCCCGTCCGTGGTGCCCGCCTGATCCACAATTCGCATCCGGACCAAACCATTGAGGTCTCCATACGACTTCGCCCGAAGTCAGAGGTTAAACAGAGAGAGTTGAGGAGCGCCCTCGAAAAACCGGGTTTCAAGCACATGTCGCGCACCGAGTTCGAAAATGCCCACGGTGCTGATCCCGCTGATCTCAACCAAATCAGGAAGTTCGCCCAGGAATTCGGCCTCATGGTTCACGAAACCGGCACCGAACTCGCACGGCGGACCGTAATGGTGTCAGGAACCGTAAGCAATCTCCAAAAAGCCTTCCACGTGGAACTCAAAGAGTACAGCCACCCGAAGGGAAATTTCCGCGGCCGTGTCGGCGCCATCAGCGTGCCGGCCGAGTATGCGGACATCATCACGGGAGTGTTTGGTCTCGACAACCGCCGGCAGGCAGAGCCGCATTTCCGACGCTTGCAGACGCCCGACAAACATAAGACCCATACCCACACCAATTCGCATGATCCCAATGAAGTGGCGCAAATCTACGACTACCCGGCAGGAGACGGAACCGGCCAGTGCATCGGGCTGATTGAGTTGGGTGGAGGCTTCCAGCTTGATGACCTGACCAACTATTTCAGCTCGCTCAAGATCAACACCCCTCAAGTCATCTCTGTGTCGGTCGATGGAGGCACCAATAGCCCCACCACTCCGGACAGTGCCGACGGCGAAGTCATGCTCGACATTGAAGTGGCGGGCGCGATTTCTCCGGCTGCCAAGATTGTCGTCTATTTTGCCCCCAACACCGACCAGGGCTTTCTGGACGCGATCACCACCGCCGTACACGACAGCACCAATCAACCGTCGGCTATTTCCATAAGCTGGGGCTCCGCCGAGTCGGGGTGGACAACGCAGGCGCTCACCAACTTTGACGAGGCCTTCCAAGCGGCAGCGGCCATGGGCGTAACCGTCTGCGTCGCCTCCGGTGACAATGGTTCGTCGGACGGAGTCAACGACGGAAACAACCACGTTGATTTTCCGGCTTCCGATCCGTTCGTCCTCGGCTGCGGTGGCACCACACTGCAAGCTTCGAACGAGCAAATTGTCAGCGAAGTAGTCTGGAACGACCTGCCGAATGGAGGAGCAACGGGTGGCGGAGTGAGCAACGCGTTCCCCCTTCCGACCTGGCAGGATGGGTTCGGCGTTCCGCTGCCATCAGTTCAGAGTGGCGGCCGAGGCGTGCCCGACGTCTCCGGCGATGCCGATCCCAACACCGGCTATAACATTCTGGTCGATGGCGAGAGTGCTGTCTTCGGCGGCACCAGTGCGGTTGCGCCTTTATGGGCAGGGCTGGTGGCGCGCATCAATCAACAGATGGGGAAGTCGATCGGCTTCCTCAACCCGTTAATCTACTCCCAAGCCGTCGAAGCCTCAGGATTCCACGACGTAACCAAAGGCAACAACGGCGCCTTTAACGCAGGTCCGGGATGGGATCCATGCACCGGACTTGGCAGCCCCGATGGAGTTCCGTTAGACGCAGCGCTTACCGGAACCCCTTCAGCCCAGTCAAGCGCATCCGAGCGGTCTCGCCGATCCAGGGAATCCGCAGCTTAACACCATACGGGGGCGAGTCCCGCTCGCCCCCAGTATCCCTAATTCGCCCACGTAGGGACGGCCGCCCCCGGCCGTCCAGCGGAGCGAAGCTCCGCAGCGCTCTGCGCCGCACGCTGCGCGGAAATGCACGAAAGCACGCTCCAGGATTTCGTCAAAGCCAGGGCCGGAGAGTTACTTCCGTAAGCCCATCCCGCCTCTTTCTCTGTGTCGTTTCCGGTGTCCCTTCCTTATCCTCATATCAGATCATCTGAGGCAATCCAGGAAAGCACTGTGACCGTCTGCCTTTCCCTCTTCATCCCGATCAACATCCTTACGATTCTCGCGTCGATCGCGATTGCCGGCGGGTTGTACTTTTTCTTTGTCGGATTTCAACTGCTTGCCCGCAAGCGCTTATTGCTTACCACCCCGACCTCTAGAATTCGCAGCGCCGCCCTGGGACTGGTCGAGGTCACCGGCGCGGCTGCCGGTCCTTACACAATTTCCGCGCCCATCACCGGCAAGCCTTGCTTTCTTTACCACACCACCGCCTGGCAGCTGCGCGATGGCAGGAAGCAGGAATGGGAAAAAGTTGCGGACGAAACTCTGCACCTGCCCTTCTTCATCGAGGACTCGACCGGTCAGTTGCTCATCGAACCTTTCGGAGCCGATCTCGACCTGCACCGTGATTTTCGCGAAGAATATGCAGCCTCGTTTTTCTCGTCGAATCTGGGGGACGTTCCGCCGCGCGTCAGCGTTTTTCTTTCCCGCCAGGGCATCGCCCCGGGGCGCCGCCTTCGCATCGAAGAACGCTCCATCAAGCCCGCAGACGTGCTCTTCGTCGCTGGAACTCTCACGGAAAATCCGGGCGTCCCGGTGCGTCCAATTTCGCCGCGCAGCGATTCTGCGCGCAACGATGGGCCGGGCAGTCCGGCGCCCAACAATTTTTCAGAGCGGCTTCCTGCCCCGCAGATCGTCAGACTTGCCACCGGCGCGGCGCCTTCCCCCACTCAGGAAATGGACCAGCAAGAGAAAATCGCGGCCGCGCTTACTCGTGCCGGCATCACCAGACCGGAGGCATGGTCCGCCGCCGGAGTTCCGTACCAGACCGTAGCCGTCAAAGAAAACGCGCCGCTCCCGCCAGTCTCCGCCTACGACCAAGCGCGTTTGCCCGAAGACCGTTCGCCCGAAGCGCGTTTGCTCGAAGCACGTTTGCTCGAAGCACGTCGGCGCGAAGATCAGCCCGCGCCATCCGATTTCAATCTCACTCCGCCCGTCGTTCTGATGAAAAGCGCTAACCATCCTACGTTCGTAATCTCCTTCCGCAGCCAGAAGGAATTCGTCAGCGCGCTCGCCTGGAAGTCCGCTGCCATGATCTGGGGAGGCACCGCTATCACGCTGCTCGGCCTCTACATGCTGCTGGCGCAGATGGAGTTGCTGTAGCAGTCCATTCTCTGGACTTGTCATCCCGAGCGAAGCGAGGGATCTGCATTTTGCGGCGAACTGCAGATCCCTCGCTTCGCTCGGGATGACAATTTATGAAAGGTGTGGCGTCGGCGAAGCCAGTAGCTAACTGCGCAACGCCAAGTGCGAACCGCTAATTTAGAATGCCCTTTGTGACTGAATCTGTCCGGATCGGGATTCTCGGCGATTTCAATCCCGAATTCCGTTCCCATCACGCGACTAACGATTCGCTGCAGCACGCGGCTCGGAAGCTCCAACTCACGGTAGAATCGGCCTGGCTTCCGACGCCTTCGCTCCTCGAACCGGGCGCCGCCGCCATTCTCGATTCCTTCGATGGACTGTGGGCCTCGGCCGGCAGCCCCTTCAAGAGTTTCGACGGCATGCTCAAAGGCATTGAGTTCGCCCGCGTCCATGACCGGCCATTTCTCGGCACCTGCGCCGGCTTCCAGTACGCGCTCATCGAATGCGCCCGCAACGTGCTCGGCGTCCGCGACGCCACCACCGCCGAAGAGGACCCGCACGCCAGGAACATCGTCATCTATCCCGTCGCCTGCGCCGTTCCCAACCGCGATCCGAAGGCGCCCAAGCTCTCCGGCAAAGTCAGCCAGATCCGCCTTCGTCCCGGTTCCTACCTCGCGTCGTTTTATGGAAAAGAAACGATCGAGGAAGAATTCTTTTGCAACTACGAGCTGAATCCCGAGTTCGAATGGATGGCGATGGAAGCGGGCTTTCCGGTCGTAGCCCGCGGCTCCGGAGAAGAATGCCGGGCCATCGAATCTCCCGCGCACTTGTTCTACGTCGCGACATTGTTTCAACCGCAACTTTCGTCGCGCGAGGACAAGCCGCATCCGCTGATCATGGCCTTCGTGCAACACGTAGCCGACTTCCGCCGCAAACGGCTCGACGACTCCATCCTTACCTGACGCTGCAGGGTCAGTTTCCGGAGATACTATGTCATCAAATGAGCCGTGGTTGCGCGGTACGGAGACGGATGTACCGGCCGTTGGACGCGCGGTTTTGCATGCGCTGCAATTGGCGGAGGAGGATTTGCGGAAGTGGTGCGGGACTCTTTCGGACACCGAGGTAAATGCGCGGCCTGCGGGCGCGGCGCCGGTTGCGTTTCACATTCGGCACTTGACGCGCAGCTTGGATCGTCTGCTGACTTATGCCGAGGGTCGAAGCTTAAATGAGGAGCAGATGACTCGTCTGCGAACGGAACTCGATCCCGCGGCAACGCGCGATGAGCTGTTTGCGGAACTGACTGCGGCGCTGGCGGATGCGGCGGCGCGAGTGCTGGCGCTGGCGGGAACGAATCTCGAAGAGGCGCGCACCGTAGGCAAGAAGCGGCTGCCAACTACGGCGGGAGGATTGCTCGTCCACGTGGCCGATCACACGCAGCGGCACGTGGGGCAGGCGATCACGACGGCAAAGATAGTGGGAGTGAGAAACCCCTAGCATCGTTGCCTCGCTGATAGTGGTCCCGCTGATATAAGACACCGTGTCCCCCTCTTGACCCAACCTCCCGAATGTCGTAGCCTCGCGTGCGCGCTTCAACCTTTCGTCCTTCGCGTCTTAAGGAGGCTGCACATGGTTCCTCTCGCTGCTCTTTGGCTCCCGATCATAGTGTCGGCGGTCTTCGTCTTCATCGCCAGCTTCATCATGCACATGGTGCTGCCTTATCATCGCGGCGACTACGGCCAACTCCCCGACGAGGATATGGTTCTCGCCGCGCTGCGGGCCGCAGCCGTCAAGCGGGGGCTTTATGTTTTTCCCTACTGCACCCACAAGGACATGCGGTCTCCCGCCCTGATCGAAAAGCAAAAAACAGGGGCCGGTCGGGTTCATGACCATACTTCCCAGCGGGCCACCAGCTATGCCGAAGTTTCTAATCCAATGGTTCGTGTTCTGCCTCGTGATCGGATTTTTCGTCGCCTATCTCACCGGACACACGGTCGCGCCCGGCACACAATATCTGGCTGTCTTTCGCGTCGCCGGGACGGCTGCGTTCCTCGCCTACGGTCTGGGAAACCTGAGCAATGGCATTTGGAAAGGACAGACCTGGTCGTCCACCATAAAGGAAGTAATCGACGGGCTCGTCTTCGGTTTGCTGACCGCCGGCACGTTCGGCTGGCTTTGGCCGAGGTAGAACCTCAGGTACCGTGAATGCGACGCGTCCCAAGTGAGTGGCAAAAATCGCATCGGACTTACACGCCCATTCCGGTTCCAACCGCAACTTTCGTGGCGCGAGGACGAGCCCATCCGCTGATCATGGCCTTCGCGCAACACGTAGCCGACTTCCGCCGCAAACGACTCGACGACTCCATCCTTACCTGAGGCTGCGCGTTGCCTCCGAAGAAGCGCATCAGTCCTCCAGGGATGAGGCGGAGCCCCTTCGTGCCCCGCGGTGGGCCGCGGATTGCTTTCGGAATCGCGCGGGGCATCTCTGTTTCTTACATCACTCTAATCGAATCGGACCGGCGAAGAGTGCGGATAAAACGCCCTGCAGGAAAAATGGGGAGTGCCGGCAATCCCGGAAAATTCTCACAAGGCGGAATGGTTCGGGCATTTCGAGAAGCCTCGACCACCAGGGACTCCACTCGAAAGGACGCACTGCAAATGCCGTTAATGACTTGGACAGATAAACTGGCTGTGGGCGTTAAGGTGTTAGACGACGACCACAAGAAATTAATCGACTTGCTGAACCGGCTGGATGACGGAATGAAGAAGGGTCATGGCAAGGAAACCCTGGGAAAGGTTCTTGATGGATTGGTAAGTTACACCAAGTTCCACTTCACCCGCGAAGAAGAGTTCTTTGCCAAAACCGGCTATCCCTCGGCGACGCACAAGAAAGAGCACGACGACCTGGTAAAACAGGTTTTGGACTTGCAAGCGCGGTACAAGAGCGGCGAGCTTGCACTCTCGGTGGAAACCGTGGACTTCGTAAAGAATTGGCTGATCAATCACATTCAAGGCACCGATCAAAAGTACGGGCCATATCTCAACGCCAAAGGAATTCACTAGGGGTATGAATCACGCGGTGAAGGGATGACCTGAAGGTGGAGGCTTACACGCCCATGCCCGAGCCGAGGAGACTGTAGAGCAGGATGGCGAGCACGATCAGGGTGAAGGCGACGTACATGCGATCGCGTTCCATGGCGAATCCCACGATAGAGAAAGCTACGCGGGCAATGGGGGTGGCGATGAGGAGGAGCAATCCGAGTTGGATCCAGCCTCGGCCCCGGCCGTTGATAACGCTTCGGATGACTCCGGGGATGGTGCGGAATTCGGAGGGCTCGCCGCGGAAGATGCGGTAGTCGGCGGCCTCGTGCGCGTGCCGGAAGAGATAGATACCCGCTCCCCAGAGAACGATAGCCGCCGAGATCAGGACTCCAGTGCGGAGCAGATTGCCGAGAATGACTTCGATGCGGTGATCGTCCCACCCTTGCCGCTGGGGTGGGAGCGGTTGCGGCGCGGGCGCTTGGGCGGCGGGCATCAGATTTTCCCCCAGAATCCCTGGTAGAGCATTTGCAGGCCGAGAACGAGAATCACCAGGCTGAAGACGAGGCGGAGCGATTTGGTTTCGGCTTTAACCAGGATGCGGCTGCCCAGCAAGGAGCCGGCCAAGACTCCTAACATGACGGGCATGGCGAGGCCGGGATCGACGTATCCGCGGCTGAGGTAAACGCCGGCGCTGGCGGCGGCGGTCACGCCGATCATGAAATTGCTGGTGGTGGTGGAGACTTTGAAGGGGATCCGCATGGCCTGATCCATGGCGACTACTTTGACGGCCCCGGAGCCGATGCCGAGCAATCCGGAGAGCGCGCCGGCGCCGAACATGAGGCTGAAGCCGGCGGGAACGTGCTGGACGTTGTAACTGCGCTGGCCTTCGAGGTCGGGGAAGCTGCCATTCAGCCGCAGTTGGGTAGCGAGCGGATCTGGTGGCAGGTTGCGCTGATCCAAGGGGCGCGGCTTGCGGGACAGAAACGCCGAGTAGAGCAGCATCGCTCCGAAGATGATCGCCAAGGCACTGGTCGGGATGCGGGTAGCCAGGAAAGCTCCGAGCAACGCGCCCACCGTGGTCGCGATTTCCAGGAACATGCCGATGCGAATGTTGGAGAATCCCTCTTTCACATACGCAGCGGCGGCACCGGAGGAAGTCGCGATCACAGAGACGAGCGAGGCTCCAATGGCGTAGCGGATATCCACGTGGAAAAAGATGGTGAGCAGGGGCACGAGGACGACACCACCACCCAGACCGGTGAGCGATCCGAGGAGTCCCGCGACGAAGGAGACAATCGCGACGACGGCGGTGAAGGCCAGAATGGTCATTTGAATTTCTCATAGGTTAACATTTCTTTTCTTATGAGCAGCGGAGGGCAAATCGGATGAGGGACCGAATCTAAATGAAGATGGCGAAGCGAAACGAGGCGCGAAGTTTTTTGACCTCACGCCGAGCCCGCGCACAAAACGCCGGGCTTGTCATCTTAAGATTGCAGATTGCAGTTCGAGATCGTGCGAACTAGTGTGTCCGCGCACCCTCTATTGGTTTACCCAGACGACGCGGGATTTCTTCAACTGCGCGTGCTGCTTCCTGAGTTCGCGCGCAACGGCGCCGAGAGAAGCGCTCTCTGCCTGCGGGAAATCCGACGGCCGCCTTTCTCCCTGGGCGGCGGAGTAACCCGTGGCGGCGAGGACGTTCTGTTCCTGAGACATGGGCGCATAAGCTGCATGTGCCGGGTGGCTCGGCGATTCGTAGATTTGCGGTTCACTGGAACGGGGCGTGCCACCGTAAAGCTGCGCAAAGGCTGCGGTGGTCGAAAGCAGGCAGAGGACGAGCAGGGTCGTTTTCATCGCAGGGTCTCCAAATTCCGGAGAAGGCGAGGGATCATCCGCCGACCAAGCGGCGGATGTGTGCTCCTCCATTAAGAGTAAGAGCAAGCCCTGTACCAAACTTTGCCGGGGTAAAATGGCGGCTTGCGGGCGTTTACGGCAAGTAATGGCAATTGTTTGCACAATTGTGGAGAGCGCATGGAAATGGGCAGGCCAAGGCTCCAACTGCCGGATTGGGAGGTTGCCAGGAGGTTGCTGTGCCCGGGAGATTTTTCCTCTAAATTTCGATTAAGATGATGACCATGAAAATGCGGACGGTGGCACGAATCTCTTTGATCTTGCTGGCAACCATGGTGGTGCTGGCAACGGCGGCGGCAGGTGCGGATTACAAGGTCGTCAAAACGTGGAAGCTGGGTGGCGATGGCGGATGGGATTACCTGACCGCGGACACCGATGGACATCGTTTGTTCATTGCGCGAGCCACGCGGGTGATGGTCATCGATACCGAGTCGGGCAAGCAGGTGGGCGAGATTCCGGAGACGACGGGCGTGCATGGGGTGGCGTTGAACTCGGAAATCGGACGCGGATTCACCAGCAACGGCCGCGAAGATACGGTGAGCGTCTTCGATCTGAAGTCGTTGGCGGTAGAAAAGAAAATCAAGGTCGGCAGCGGTCCCGACGCGATTCTGTATGATCCGTTTTCGAAGCGCGTGTTTACTTTTAACGCAAAAAGCCATGACACGACGGCCGTGGATGCGTCCAAGGGTGAGGTGGTGGGCAAGATCGAGTTGGGAGGAAAACCGGAATTTGCCGCAACCGACGAAAAGGGCACGGTGTTCGTGAATATTGAAGACACGTCGGAACTGGTGGCGTTCGATCCGCAGAAGCTGACAGTTAAATCGCGCTGGAAGCTGACGGACTGCGAAGAGCCGACGGGACTCGCGATCGACCGGAAAAACCGGCGGCTGTTTGCCGGTTGCGGCGGGAATAAAAAGATGGCGGTGGTGGATGCGGACAGCGGGAAAGTAGTGGCGACTCCCGCCATCGGCGACGGATGCGATGCGACCGCGTTCGATGCCGATCGGGGCCTGGCGTTTGCCTCGGCCGGAGACGGCACGATCACGGTGATTCGGGAGGATAGCGGGGATAAGTTCAGCGTCGCGCAGACGGTGACGACCCAGAAGGCAGCGCGCACCATGGCGCTCGATGCGAAGACGCATCAACTCTTCACGGTAACCGCGAACGTGGGACCGCGTCCGGAGAGAAAAGTGGAGCCGGATTCGTTCGTAGTGCTGGTGGTGGAAGCAGCGCGCTAGCAGGCTGCGGAGAACGTGAGACCCCGCCCTCAACTCTCAATTCGCCAGACTTTGTCATGATCGGTGTTGCTCGCGCACCGCTCCGGCCAAATGGAACATCCTTTCGTAACCCTCCTCTTCACCACCCTTTAACAGTCGCCCCTTACAATATATGTAAGAAAATGAATTGTGGGGTGTCAGCAGTGGACAGCTTAACCAGAACTCGCGAACGGCAGAAACTGATGGTGGAATTGCTGGAGAGAAAAATACGGCTGCGCGCCCGCCAGCTTTACGATGAGCGCGGAAAGGCGGAAGGGCGTGAACTGGAAGACTGGGTCAGAGCCGAGTCGGAAGTTCTGCAATCGAGCATTCTTGCCCCGCTGTGGTACACGCGCCAGGAGCGGCAACTTGTGGATGTCTAGAGGTGGAAGTCTAGAGTAAGACCTAAGACCGTAGAGCGAAATGGCGCGGGATTGCTCTTGGCGCCGCCGACGCTTCGCGCCGTCGTCCCAATTTCTGACGGCGAATCCTAAGATTCTTGACGCTGGCCCGAAATCCGCAGCAGAAACAATGCGGACGACAGGCTGAGCATCGGACCGGCGATACTGAAGAGCGCTCTGCCCCAAGCCGACCCGGCTGCCGGTATTCCTCCAAAATATGCATCCAGCACAAATGCCGTGGCGCAGGTCGCTCCGACTGGAATGAGCCACGATTTTGGAAAGCGTTTTAGGTTCGGAATGGCGGTGGGCAATAGCCACAGAAAGATATACCAGAGATTTCGGTCATGCAGCGAAACCGCGAAGTGGTGGCCACCGCCGCGATGCAGTGCGAGGGCAAACTGCAGCGGACTTACATACGTCCCTGTGATCGACCATTGCAGACCCATTATGGCAGCGACACTTAATGCCCAACTCGTCAGGATCCACGCGGCGTCCGGCAAGAACCGATTTCGGGCGCGCCTGCGATCGTGGTTTCGATCAGGGTTTCGATCAGGGTTGCGATCGTGCCAGGTTGAGAACCACCAGGCGGATGTGAGCACGATGCTGAGGGGAACGAACGATTCTTTCGTTAGCGCTCCCAGCACGGCAATCACGGGTAACGCCCACAGTTCAAACTCCGACAAACTCCAGAGTAGTGCCAGCAGGAAGAAGCCTTCGCCGGCGTCCACCAACCCAACCAGGCGAAGATTTGGAATGGCAAAATTGACCAGGTAAAGCAAAGCGCCAACCAGCCCTACTTCGGAACTGCCCAGCTGACGATTCCCGACCACGACGATGAGAACAGCGGTTCCGGCGACGAAGAGAGAGTCGGCAACTAGAAGTCCAAACATCACCGGATCCCAGGTTGCGACTCGTCCTCGCGCGAGCAAATAGAAGGGCTTGGCGAGCCATGGAACCAGTACACGGAAGCGGCGGAAGCGCATGTCTTCGGCGTCAGGACTGGCGGTTCCGGTAACCAGCGATGCGTAGGTTTTGACGTCGGAGAGCCCCGGCGTCTGGCGCGGGTCGAATCGGTTGAGCACCGGGTAACCCAGGCCGCACGTGATCAGGAAGAAAATGCAAAAGAGCAACGCCGCTTTGGCGGTCGCGATTTTCACCTGGTGGTTATGCAGGATATTCATTTCTATCGGCGAAGGTATCGTCCGGAGTTCGACATTGCAACTCAAATCCTCGGCCACGTTCGCCTTGGCAAACTTGGCTTTTGCGGAACGAATCTGTTAGCTTTCAGCGTCGGCGTGAGGCGGAACTTTTGTTGCCGGAATCTTTGTCGGGGGTGGACGTGGGTTCTCAAAAATGGTGGCGAGGCCTGTTTTGTTGCCTAGTACTTGCGGTTTCGATGCAGGCGCAGCAAGTAACGCCGGCGGACGAAGCTACGCGGCGGCTGGCGCTGGATATCTTCAAACAACTGATCGAGATCAATACAACGGACTCGGTGGGCAGCGTAACCGCGGCCGCGGAAGCGATGGCGCAGCGCTTTCGCGATGCTGGATTTCCGGAGAGCGACATTCAGGTGCTGGGACCGAGTTCCAATGATCGCAAGAAGAATGTAGTCGTGCGCTTGCATGGATCGGGCAAACACAAGCCGGTGCTGCTGATCGGGCATCTCGACGTGGTGGAAGCGCGGCGCGAAGACTGGACGACCGATCCGTTTCAGTTCATCGAGAAGGACGGATACTACTACGGGCGCGGCTCGAGCGATATGAAGGATGGAGACGCGATCATGTCGGCGACGCTGATCCGTATGAAGAAAGAAGGATACGTGCCCAGCCGCGACATTATTCTCGCGCTGACGGCGGATGAGGAAGGCGGCACATCGAACGGAGTTGACTGGCTGATCAAGAATCATCGCGAACTGATCGATGCCGAGTTCGTGCTCAACCACGATGGCGGCGGCGTGCTGGCGGATCACGGCAAGCCGGTGATGATGGAAGTGGACGCCACCGAAAAGCTCTACGGCGATTTTGTGCTGACGGCGACCAATCCGGGCGGCCACAGTTCGCTGCCTCGGCCGGATAACGCGATCTACGAACTCGCCGATGCCCTGACGCGAATCGCGCACTACCAGTTTCCCTTCGAGCTCAACAACATTACGCGCGCATACTACGAGCGGCAGGTGAAGCTGGCAACGCTGGAGCGCGCGGCCGATCTGAAGGCGATGCTAAAGACGCCTCCAGATATGGAGGCGGTAGCGCGGCTGTCGAAAGATCCGCTGGACAACTCAACCATGCACACCACCTGCGTGGCAACGCGGTTGAGCGGAGGCCATGCCAACAACGCCCTTCCGCAGATGGCGCAGGCCAACGTGAACTGCCGCATCGAGCCCGGACACACGCTGGAGGAAACCCGGTTGACGCTGGAGAAAGTGGTAGCTGATCCGAAAATCGCGAATCCGACGATTAAAGTGCAGTTTCGCGAGAACAACAACGAACTGATGGATCATGGCTCGGACCGGCACAGTTTTGTGCCGGCGGCTCCGCGGAAGGAAGTGTTCGAAGCGCTGGACACGGTCGTGGCAAAAATGTGGCCGGGGATTCCGGTGCTTCCGACCATGAGCACAGGCGCGTCAGACGGCGTGTACACGAACGCCGCGGGGATGCCGACTTATTGCGTGTCCGGCGAACAGTACGAGCGGGACGATATCCGAGCGCATGGAAAAGATGAGCGGATCGGGGTCGAGTCGTTTGCCCGGGGCGTGGATTTCTATTATCTGTTCTTGAAGCGAGTTACAGCGGAGTAAGATTCGTCCGCCAGGGGTACCCCCCTCCCCCCTCGGTATATTAGAATCAAGACTTTAGCGACCAACTCCCGCCAAAGTCCTGAGCGGACGGGAGTTAGAAGTAAAGTCTTCAAAACACGGGAGTTAGTGGATAACTTTGATGGTTAGTCGTTCTTTGGTCGCTTGTTGGCACCCGGAGTAAGTTGTCAAAGAGCTGGGTGGTTTCGTGGCTTTGGGCCTACTAACTATCTTAGCAGGTTGTGTCAACGGTAGGTTATTGCAATAAGCTTGTTCGGGGATTTTTCGCACGGCATAACAATATCCTCCTGAAGAATTTGTTTCGTTCGGGGGATTCCGCTGCAGCTTGCGGCTAGTACGCTGCCGTGTGATAGTAAATTGGTCCGCTGCCGCTGTTTTCGTCGTGTACCTCCAGGATCATTGCTCCGGCCACCGAGACCCGCGGCGCTTCACCGCTGTCATATTCGAGCGGCTTTTTCGCGAATTTAACCGTCCCGCTCGACTGCAATCCGGCTGTCTGATACCACAGTGCACCGGCTCCGCTGACCACCTGGTGCGCTTCAATGACGGTCGGTCCGGAGGCCGATACTGAGGGAGCGAGGCCACTGCCATACTGGAAATCCTTTGCGGCCCACACCACCGAACCATTGGCCCGGATCTCAGCGGCGTGGTAATACAGAGGCCCTTCACCGGTCTCTGTCTGATGCACTTCGATGACCGTCGATCCCGCAACCGCCACTGATGGCGCCGCGCCGGTGTCATATTGAGATGGAGTCGCAGACCACTCGACAGTGCCCGACAGGAGCTGGCCGGTGTGATACCAGAGCGGACCGACTCCGCTGCCTCCCTGGTGCACTTCCACAACACTCAGTCCATCCGCTGCCACCGAAGGTGCCAGGCCATTGTCATACTGCTGGGAAGTACTGCCCCAGCTAACCCCGCCGGTGGGCGTCATTTGGCCGTCTATATTCCAGAGCGCTCCAAAGCCCGTGCCCGCCTGGTGTACTTCAATCACGGTGTCGCCGCTGATGGCGACCGAGGGAGCATATCCGTTGGCATACTGGGTGGAGTCGGTCCAGACCACTGTGCTGCCTTGTATCTGTCCGGTGCTATACCAGAGCGTGCCCGAAGCACCCTCATGCACTTCTACAGCAAACCAACCGGAAACTGCCACCGACGGTGCTTGACCGTTGTCAAACGAAACCGGGGACGCGCTCCAAACCACCGGAGATATCCCTTGTGCCCAGGCGGCAGGCGCCTTGAAAGCGATGGCGACAGCCGCCAGAGTCATCATCACTAGAACTGTCTTGTTGATTTTGCAAGCTCGTTTCATTCTGATTCTCCTTTTAAGGTTCATGGTTGAGGATGTTCCTTACTCCTCTTTGTTTCGGGATACGTCGGCCTGAGCTCAGAAGCGCAATCACCTTGGTTTGTGCTTTTTCTAAGGTCGTCCTCGAAACCCAGGAAGTCGGCATCGGTCGAGGCGGTGCTACAATAAACCTCCAATCCGTACTTCCCGTCTGCCCCCAGACGGACGAAAAGTAGCCGAAATGATCTGCATAAGTCCTAAAAGGGGTTCTCAAACTTTCTCAAAGCTTCTCAAAGTTGAGCTATGCCTGGGCTAGTCAATGGCTTGTACGAGTTTGGAGAGTTCCGTCTCGACGCGCACAAAAGAACGTTGCAGCAGGGACAAGAGCCGGTCGCGCTCACTCCAAAGGCCTTTGACACCCTGCTCTTCCTGATCGAAAAGCACGGACAGGTGGTCACGAAAGACGAGTTGATGAAGGCAGTCTGGGCCGACAGCTTCGTCGAAGAGTCGAACCTGACCCAGACGATTTTCATGCTGCGTAAAGCATTGGGACAGGCTCGTGATCAAGGCTATATAGTGACGGCGCCGGGACGAGGCTATTGTTTTGTGGCGGACGTGAAACCGATCTCCAGGACCGCTACTCCGGTTGCGGACACTTTCCCGATTGCCTCTTTACCTGGGTGGGAAGAGCGACTTCGCAAGCGACTGCCCGTTCTTCTTGCTATCCCTGCGGTTCTGATTCTTGCCTCCGCCGCTTACTTCCAGTGGTTCCGTCCGCGGCCGGTATCCGCCGGACGCTCCATGCTGGCGGTTTTGCCATTTGAGAATTTCACGGGCGATTCGTCAGAAGATTACTTCAGCGATGGCCTGACCGAAGAGATGATCGGCCAGCTCGGCAATCTCGATCCCGCGCATCTCGGCGTAATTGCCCGGACTTCGGTGATGCACTACAAGCACTCGCAGGAATCAATCCCCGAGATCGGAAAGGATTTGGGGGTGCAGTATGTGATCGAAGGCAGCGTGCGGCGGGATGCAAAACGGGTGCGCATCACGGTTCAGCTGATCCAGGTGAAAGACCAAAGCCATCTGTGGGCGCGGCAATATGATCGCGATTTGGGCCACCTGCTCGAGCTCCAGGAGGAGGTCGCTCGGGAAGTCGCCAACCAAATCGAATTCAGCCTGAGCGGGCGGAGGCCGATCGAGCCAGCGCCGGCCGCTGCGCCTGTGCGGGGAGCAAACTCCTATGAAACCTATGACCTGTATCTAAAGGGCCGCTATTTCTGGAACAAGAGGACAGCGGACGGATTTCGACAGGCAGCCGATTACTTTCAGCAGGCGATCGACAGGGATCCGAATTTCGCCCGCGCCTACGCAGGGCTGGCGGACACCTTCGCCCTGATGAGCACATGGTACATGGGCCCGCAAAATGAGCTCATGCCCAAGGCGAGAGCCACGGCCTTGCGGGCGCTGGAGCTCGACGAGAGTCTCGCCGATGCGCACGCTTCGCTGGCCATGATCAAGGAGAATTACGATTACGACTGGCCGGGAGCGGAGAAGGAATTTCGGCGGGCGATTGAACTCGATCCGCAGTATGCGACCGCGCACCAGTGGTATGCGGAATTTCTTTCCTGGCAAGGCCGGTTCCCGGAAGCGTTTGCCGAGAGCGAGCAGGCGCGGAAGCTGGATCCGTTATCGCTGATTATCGCGACGGATCGTGGATCCATCTTGTATGAGTCGCGCCAATATGACAGCGCGTTGAAGGAATGGCGCTCGGTGCTCGATCTGGACCCAAATTATGATCGCGCGGAAGACTTGATGATTCCTGCCTATCTGCAGCTGGGCCGATACGACGACGCAGTCAAAGTGATCGACCGCTGGGAGGCCGTTGGCGAAGGTCCTTGGATGTGGGGTTGGAAGGCAGCCGTTTACGCCCGCGCCGGTCATCCTGACGAGGCACGCCGGGCCTTGGCGAAACTGGAGCAGAGTTCTGGATCGCCGGCGAACCGGGCCGCGACGTTATTGATCGCTTATTCGGGCACAGGCCAGAAAGAGCGGGCCCTCGAACTGCTCCAACAAATGTATGCGGAGCATTCGAACATGGTCGTGCAGATCAAAGTGGACCCGATGTTTGACCCGCTGCGCAGCGATCCCCGGTTCAAGGACCTGCTGCTACGCCTTGGATTCGAACCATCGCAACCCGGTCAATGAGCAAGCGAAGTTGAGCTCACGAAGAGTAAATTGGCGATAAATTGCCAATTACACTCAGTGACCGCATCCCCTTGTGGTAAACGCCTTCTCTTTTCCTACGATGGATTCCAGCGTCGCCTGATGGTGTTTGTGAATCTTGTTCTGACTGGCCTGCCTTCTTGACATTCGCCATACATTCGCCTATGCTGCGCGCATGGCGATCACTCGGCGTCAACGCGAGCTGTATGACTTTATTTCGCGCTTTGTGGCGGAGAAGCAGTACTCCCCTTCGTTTGAAGAGATCAAGGAAGCTATGGGGCTGAACTCTTTGGCCACGGTGCACAAGCACGTTACCAATCTGGAGAAAAAGGGCCTGCTGACGCGGGACTACAACCGCAGCCGCTCGATCGATCTGCTGCCGCCGCGGGGAAAGTTGAAGCAGTCGATGGCGGTGAACACGGCGGTGGTGCTGCCGCTGATGGGCAGGATTGCGGCGGGGCGTCCGATTGAGGCGGTCGAGCACAACGAGACTATTTCGCTGGCGGATTTTGTGCGCTCGAAAGAAGTGTTCGTGCTCGAAGTGCGCGGCGAATCGATGCAGGACGAAGCGATTCTTGATGGCGACTACGTGCTGGTCGAAAAAACGAAGACGGCGCACAACGGGGATATTGTGGTGGCGCTGATCGATTCGTCGGACGCGACGCTGAAACGCTTCTTTCGCGAAGGAGACAACATTCGCCTGCAGCCTTCGAACGCGACCATGGCGCCGATCATCGTGCCTGCGGCGTCGGTAGAGATTCAGGGACGAGTGATTGGCGTGTTGCGGAAGTACTGAAGAGCGGCTCTCAGCTATCAGTCTTCAGTTAAACCGAGGCCCATGAAACTGAGAGCTGATGGCTGAGAGCTGACAGCTTAGCCCAGGTGGCGATCCAGGGCTTTCTGAATGTCGTCTTTCGAGCGGTAGCCGACGAGCTGCTCCACGACCTGTCCGTTCTTGAAGACGAGCAGGGTAGGAATTCCGGTGACCTTGTAGCGCATGGGCGTGGCGGCGTTACGGTCGACGTCCATTTTGCCAAACGTGATTTTCCCCTGATATTCGCCGGCGAGTTCTTCGACGATTGGAGCGATGGCGCGGCAGGGGCCACACCAGGCGGCCCAGAAATCGATCAACACGGGCTTATCGGACTTCAGTACATCGGAATCGAAATTAGCGTCGGTGACTTCGACGGTGGTGTTGCTTGCCATTCATCCTCCAGAATTGCCGGTTAGCTACCAGTTCCCCCAGAGTGGACCATGTGGTCTCCTTCGGGCGGAACTACTATCCTAGCACTGTTGATTGGATGCTCGGCAAGAGCGGAAGTCGCAGGAACCCATTGAGGCATTGAGACATTGAATCATTGAGACATTGAGTCAATATTTCAATCCTCAATGATTCAATGTCTAAATGATTCAATGCCTCAATATCTCAATCCCGTTAGAATTCTCAAATCATGACTGCTGATCGCGACAATCTCCGGGTGGTGCTCGTGGCCACGCGGAATCCGCTGAATATTGGGGCGGCGGCGCGGGCCATGAGTAATTTTGGGGTGTGGGGATTACGCGTGGTGAATCCGTACGAGGCTGCGTTTCGCGAGGCGCGGTCGGCGGTGGGCGCGTCGGAGCTGCTGGCCAATGCGGAGCAGTACGAGAACGTGGCCGAGGCGGTCGCGGACTGCAGGTTGGTGGTCGGCACGACCGTCGCCGGGGCCCGGCGAGATTTGCAGCATCGGTTGCAACGGCTGGAGGACGGCGCCCGAGCGATCAAACGGCAACTGCGGACGGCGCGCGTGGCCTTGCTATTTGGCTCGGAAAGATACGGGCTATCGAATCAGGAACTCAGCCACTGCCATTGGGTGATGCGGATTCCGACGCGAGAGGAGCACGGCTCGATGAATCTGGGGCAGGCCGTGGCTGTCTGCCTCTACGAACTGGTGCGCGGGCGCAAGACCGCGCCGGCAAAGACTGCGCGCGGAAAAAAAGAAAGGACTCCAGCGAAGTCAGGAGAAATTGAGCGGCTGTTGCAACAGCTGTTTCAGGTTCTGGACACCAGCGGATACGTGAAGCCTCGAGCAGCGGCCGCGACGGAGGAGAATTTGCGGCGCATGCTTCGGCGCATGCAGCTGGACGCTAATGACGCGGTGCTGTGGCTGGGAATACTGCGGCAGATCGCCTGGAAGCTGCGCGCGAACGAAAAGAATGGCAAATAATCTGAACAACTTTTGGCTGTTAAGTGTCAATTGTGCGGCACCTATACACGCTACCCAGATACAACTCCGGTAGTCTCGCGTAAAACGAATCACGCGCTAACCCTTGCCACTTCCGGGAGTCGAAGGAATAGTGGCGGGGCGGGTTGGCGTTCCTAGATGGTCGTTACCGGATACTCCGTCCCTTGCTGACCTTGAGGTGGCGACATGCGCATGCTGCTGGACACCTTCGCGCAGACCTTACAAACTCTGTGGGCGCATAAGCTGCGGTCCTTTCTCACCATGTTTGGGATCGCCTGGGGCGTAGGTTCGCTGCTGCTGCTGGCCGGAGTGGGCGAAGGCTTCCGCAACGGCAATCGCAAGCAACTGGAAACCTTCGGCAAGAACATCATTTTCTTTTTTGGCGGGCGCGCGCCGGCTGTCGAGGGCAGTTTCAACTCGATGAAGTGGTTCAACCTCACCTATGACGATTACCTCGCCATCAAGAACGAATCGAAGCTCGCGATCAACATTTCGCCGCTGATTGCGCGCGACGACATACGCGCAGTCAGCGATTACACCAGCACCAACGGACAGGTCTCGGGCGTGCCGGCGATTTACAGTCAGGTGCGGACGATTCCGCTGCAAGTTGGACGCTGGATCAACGACGACGACAACGACCAGCGGCGGCGGGTGTGCGTACTGGGGCGGGAAATGACGCGCAATATGTTTCCGGGGCGTCCCGCGGTCGGCAACACCATCCTGCTCAATGGCGTTCGTTTCCAGGTGATTGGCGTGCTCTCGATGATCGGCCACGAGGAGCAGAACGCAACCAACATCCGTATTTTTATTCCGTTCAACACCATGCGTGAGTTGTTTCCGTTGACCGGCGACAACTCGCAAGAGGGCAATGCGATTTCGTTCATCAACTATCAGCCGCGCAGCTTTGACGAGAATGAAACTGCGAAAGATGAGTTGCACCGGATTGTGGCGCGCAATCACGGCGGCTTCGATCCGAAGGGCACGGACATCTGGGAAGAATGGGACACGGTCAAGAACCAGAAGACGATGGGAAAGATCTTTACGGCCATGGATTGGTTCCTGGGCGGAGTCGGACTGGTGACGCTCGCGCTAGGCGCGATTGGCATCGTGAACATCATGCTGGTGGCAGTGACCGAACGCACGCGCGAGATCGGCTTGCGCAAAGCGGTGGGCGCGACCAATCGCAACATCTTATTTCAATTTTTCCTTGAGGGCGCATTTCTAACTTTGTTGAGCGGCGCAATCGGAGTCGGCGGCGCCATGCTCGTCATTCACCTGCTCTCGGGAGTGCAACTCCCGCAGGGCTTCGATACTCCGCGGATCGTGCCTGTATCGGCGATTGGCGCGGTGCTGGCGCTGGCGCTGGCAGGCATAACCGCCGGGCTTTATCCAGCGCGCAAGGCGGCGATGCTGGAACCAGTGGAGGCCTTGCGCCAGGAGTAACAGGAGTGGAGCGACGGGCGTCTCGCCCGTCCGCCGGGCGGGGACGCCCGGCTTTCCACAAGCAAGCAGAGGAGTAAGTCATGACTAACGATCTGCTGAAAGAAGCTTACGGCGCGATGCAGCACAATCGCCGCCGCACCGCTCTGACGATGCTGGGAATGGCTTGGGGGATCGCGACGGTGGTCATCCTGCTCGCCTTCGGCTCGGGATTCGAACGCGCCATCAGTCTGATTTTCAGTTCATGGGGGATCGACGTGATCGGAGCGTTCCCAGGACGAACGTCACTGCAAGCGGGCGGTGCCAAGGCAGGGAGCGAAGTCCGGCTGAAGCTGGCGGATGTGGACTACGTCCGCAACGAAGTGCCGATGGTGAAAGGGGTCACTCCGATTTTCGACAAGCGGGGCACGACCATTCAGCACGACGCACGGACCTTCACCAATCTTTTTCTCACGGGCGTGTACCCCGTGTACGACCGCATTCGCGGCTTTGACGTTGCGGCCGGTCGCGGCATGAGCGAACTGGACCTGGCGGAGCACGCCCGCGTGGCCGTGATCGGCGACGAAGCGAAGCGCAGACTTTTCTCCGGCGAGCAGGCGCTGGGGCAAAGCATACGGATCAATGGCGTCAGCTTTCAGGTGATCGGCGTCTACAGACACAAAGTGCAGGATGGCGACGATAACGACAACACTATGGTGGTGATCCCTTTCAGCGCCATGGGCGACCTCTATGACACGCAGTACATCAGCGGCATTTTTATGGATTATGAGGGGCAGGACCATCAGCAGCTCGCGCGCGTGGTGCGAAGCGTGCTCGCCGGCCACCATAACTTCCGCCCGGATGATCGCCGAGCTGTGTTCATCGCCGACTTCAAGCAGGACTTTGACGAGTTCACCGTCGTGACCACGGCGCTCAAGATCCTGCTGGCGTTTATCGGCGCGCTGACCCTGGGAATTGGCGGCATTGGGCTGATGAACATCATGCTGGTGTCGGTGCAGCAGCGCACGCGGGAGATCGGCGTGGAGAAGGCGCTGGGCGCGCAAAAGCACCACATCCTTTTACAGTTTCTCGCGGAAGCGCTGGCGATTACTTTTGCTGGAGGAGCGGCCGGAATCGTTATCGCTTACCTGATCTCCTGGAGCGTGGGCGCGCTGCCACTGATGAGCGCCTTTGGCGATAACCTGCAGGCTGGCGATATCCATCTGCATATCAACCTCAGCAGCCTGGCCGTGGCGACGATCATTCTTGGCGCGGTCGGCATCCTGAGCGGGATGGTGCCGGCAATTCGGGCAGCGCGACTGGACCCGATCGAGAGCCTGCGCTACGAATGAATCGTACCAGCGTGTCCCCGCAGGGATGGGGTTTGCCCCGTCTAACTCTGCGGCGGGAGACGCGGCAAGCCGCGTCTCTACGGGGAATTTGCGATAGCGCGCGTCGCGCGAATAATCAGGCTGTCTTTTGCGGTCGGCTTAGCGAGCCGACAATCACTGTGCCGACCACCAGCAGCGTCAAAAGTGTAATGATTCCAAGCGAGATGACGCAGTAGATACACCAAACGCCCAGGACCATGGATTCGACGTCCGCGAGGTGGACCGCAAAGGCAAAGGCAACGATCACGAATGGCAGCATCCACGCGTACGCCTTTCGAGCGGCGAGTAAGCCGAGCAGCAGATATCCGGCGATGCCAATCACGGCCACGGGCACTCCGTGGAACATAGCGTATGGACTGTGATTCACGATGCCGCAGTCCCAGCGCTCATTGATGCTGCAAGGCGAAGAGTCAGTGCGGTAATGCTCACGCAACGCGAGCGCAGAAGCGGCGATACCGGCGACGGCGAGCACAACTAGCACCCATCTCATGCAGGACTCCCAGACCAAGAAAAATGACGTGCATTCCTGAAAAAGATATTATCCACGATTTGCGCCAATCGAGATTGGTGGAGCGCCGGGCGTCCCCGCCCGGCTGGACCCTTCGACTTCGCTCAGGACAGGCTCGCGAGACGCCCGTCCCTCCATCAATCAATCGTGATAACGCTGCTCGCCGGCCGGTATCGGGACGCTGAGGCGATTCTGCGGCGGAGGCAACGGACACGTTGCATAGGCGGTGAATGCGCAGGGCGGGTTCACCAGGCGATTGAAATCGAGCCAAACTTCGCCGGACTGGCTAACGCCGTGGTCGGGAAGTTCAGTATAGAGAAAGCGGCCCGCGCCGTACGTCGTGGTTTTGCTGGTCGCGTCGCGAAGAATAAAGAAAAGATCGGTTGATTTCGGATCTTCGAGCACGGGCTCGAGCTGGAGAACCTGTCCATCGAGTGTGAATTCGGCAACGCCGGGCGCGGGCATATGGGTCGTGGTCCCGAGCACGGTTGGGATGTCGAGCACTTTGGGAGGGTTGTACGGGATCCAGCGCGCGTGCACGCGGTAGGCGGCATTCGGCCCGTACCAGCGCAATCCGTGGAAACCGACGCGGGTAGGGGCTTGCAGATCCTTGACGCGCAGGGCGAACTGGTCGTCGCGATGGATCACGACGATGGTAAGCGTCCCGATCGTGAGCTTCGAGGGCTTGTCGGCATCATCGGCAAGCAGCGTCTGCTCCTTGGCGGGTTGACCATCGACCAGAAGATCCTTGGGGAAGCCCTCGGCCGGAGGCAGCAAGCGTAGCGCGCCTTTCTCCAGGCGCACGATCGCGATGTGCGCCGACGCCTTTCCCGCGATCTGAACGCGGCTGTCTTCAGCCGAGCCAAAGCTGTTGTCCCCGTCTTTCAGCCACCCGAGGGCGATCAAAGAAAGCCAGCCTTCCGGAGCCTGGAGGTTGGTTGCCCGCGCGGCGCGCCAGGCGAGCAGATCGCGCTGCCAGGAGCTTTGATCGTCTGAGCTTTTACTGTCGGAACCCGCCGCAAGCGACAGCATTGCTACCAGAACGAACGCCGCGGTCACCAGGAATCTTCTTTCCATTTGCAAGTCTCCTCCCACCAGATAATACTGCACTGTCTCCGTCGCAGCCGTTCATAATTCCCGCCGACTGTCACAAGTGACAGTTGCCACGCAGCCCTAGGTATAGTCTCCTTCTCCCGATCCCAGTTCACGCCGAACAGGCTGCAGATGTCGGTAGCCGGGAGATAGAGAATGAAGGCAAAGACTGTGCGAACTTCCGCCCATGCGGGAGACAAGAAGGACAAGACTATGGGGAGACAATAAAATGGCGGCATCAGATAAAGGGCCGGCGGCCCGACCGAACGTAGTGTTCATTCTGGGGGACAACATCGGTTATGGCGATATGGGACCGTATGGCGGCGGCGAATTGCGCGGCTGCCCCACACCAAACGCCGACCGACTCGCTCGCGAGGGTCTACGCTTGACGCAATTCATGGTGGAGTCCACCTGTACCCCATCGCGAGCCGCGCTCATGACCGGGCAATACTCGATCCGCAATGGACTTTCGCTCATCGCTTCCCCGGGCAGCCCCTTTCAGCTCCCGGGCGATGCCTACACCATGGGACGGCTGTTTAAGGATGCGGGCTACGGGACAGCCATCTTCGGCAAGTGGCATCTCGGGGCAGACGATTATGCTCAGCCGACTTCGCACGGCTTCGATGAGTTCTACGGCATCCCGCTGGACACCTCTTGGAACGACGCGATCACGGTGCCGCTGATCATGATGACGCATTCCTTCGACGTGCCCGAGAGCGCCCTCATCGAGAAAGGACCGTGGATCCAACAGCAAAAGGCGGGCGGGCCGATCGAGCGCGTGAAACCGTTCACGCCTGACGTGCGCGCCGAGATCGACAACGAACTCACAGAACGCTCCATCGCATTCATGAAACAGCAGCAGGCGGCGGGCAAACCCTTCTTCGTCTACCTTCCATTCTCGATGGGGCATGGGCCGAATTATCCATCCAAAGAATTCGCTGGAAAGTCGCGTATCGGGAATTATGGCGACAAGATGATGGAAGGCGACTACCACGTCGGGCAGGTGCTCGACGCGCTCAAAGAAATGAACGTAGATAACAACACGATTGTTGTTTTTTGCGCCGACAACGGGCCGAGTGGCTGGATTCTAAGGGAATTGGGCAACCTAGGATCACCCGATATGGGCAATTCCGGTCCATTTCGCGGCGAACTGGGCGAGGTCACCGAGGGCGCAATCCGGACCTTCTGTTTTATCCGCTGGCCCGGACACATCGCACCGAACACCACTTCCTATGCCATGTTCTCGCTGATGGACTTCCTGCCGACCTTCGCGGCTATCCTCGGCTCCAAACTGCCCACCGACCGTCCGATTGACGGCGTGGACCAGACGGAGGTGCTGTTCGGTAAGAGTGAGAAGGGGGCGCGCGAGTCACTCCTGACTTTCATTGGCCCCGATCTAGTAGCCGCACGCTGGAAGCAGTGGCGCTTCTACTTCAAGGACATGCAGCTGACCGGCACCGGGCAGCAGATGCTCGGGGGGATGTACGTGACCAGCAACGATCTGTACTTCCCCAAGGTCTACAACATCGAGATGGACCCGCACGAGGATCTGAATCTTGGCGGCATCACCGTCTTTATGGCAGGTCCAGCATTCGAGGTGGTAAAGAAATACGAGGAGTCTGTTAAGGAGCATCCAAACCGGCCATGCGCTAACCTCACGCGCTTTTCCCCGGCCTACGATTGAGGGCATGGATCAGGGGGGTGCTAAGACTTGGACTTTGGAATACGAGAAGAGCGTCGCCCAGTTTCCGAACATCAAGCCGGGCGAGGAGTTCACCGGCAATGAGAAGCGAATTTTCTCCGAATGACAAAGGGATGTTTAGAGGGAGGGAAAAAAATAAATGCAACTTAAAAGCGTAATCTTAATTTCTGCCTGCTTGGTACTGGTATGCGCCTTGCCCTCGCTGGCACAACAGAAGGGGCAATGGGTTCCAGGACAGTTTGGTCTCAACGCCGGCGTGATTCCCGATCCCGGAATCACCTATGCCAACCTGGCAGTAAATTACTCCGCTGATCGATTGAATAACTCCAGCGGAGACCGGATTCTTACGAACGTTACGGGGACTTACTCGTTCTGGGCGGATGAGAACATTATCTACTATGTGCCGGAACACAAGTTCCTCGGCGGGTATTTCATGCCCTACATTGCTATAAACTATGCGACCGGTTCGCTGGTCGCCGACCTGCCTCCTCTTTTACCCGGGAGTACATCCGGGATCAGTCTCAGCGGGGGTGGATCGGGGCTTGCCGATACCTACGTGCAGCCAGTGAACATGGGCTGGCACTTTGGGAAGCGAGTTGACTTCAACGCCGGGTACTCTTTCACCGCCCCTACGGGCCGCTACTCTGCGGGAGCCAGCGATAACGTGGGTTCCGGATATTGGGGTAACGATATCACGTCCGGCACCACGCTCTACATCACGAAGAACCATGGGACCACCGCGAACCTCGCAACCGCATGGGAAATCCACGGGCAAAAAACGATTGCCAGCAGGCCGTCGGGCCAGTTCAGCAAGATAACGCCCGGCCAGGCTTTCACCCAGGAGTGGGGAATTGGCCAAGTTCTCCCCTTGAAAAAAGATATGAGCCAACTCGCCCAACTCGGCCTGGTTGGATACGACCAATGGCAGGTTTCAGGTAACGGAGGCAATTACTTGTTGGCCGGGACTCCTATCGCCGCGAGCAGAGTTCCGTACTACTCAGTTCATGGAATTGGTGTTCAGGCCAATTACATTCTCCCGGCAAAGGATCTCGCTTTCTTCTTCAAGTACTACGACGAATATTCGGCCAAGGCTCGTCCACAGGGACGCACGATTGTATTCGGCTTTTCATGGACCTTGAAAATTCCGAGGACGCAGCCCGCCAAACCTTAAAGACCGGCTATATCGCTTCTTGACCGTTGCGGGGACGACGAGGGATAACTGTCGCAACGAGATGGGATGAGACTGCCGGTCTCCGACGGGACGCTGTACGCTCCCAAGTTGTCGACGTGCTCGAAGCACAAGAGATAAAGGAGACCGGCAATGAAGAAGATTAGCACTGCAACGGCAAAGAAGTGAGGGCAATAAGAGAGGCTTAGGTGTGACCGAGTTGGCCGAGTGCTTGCTCTGCCCAGGCGCTGTGTTCCTGCTCGAACGCCACAAACTCTTTGTAGAGGGCCTTTAGTTCCAGATCGGGAGTATTTTCAACGAGTCGGGCGTAGTAGTTGACTGAACTGCGCTCCGCTGCAAGAGCCATCCCAAACGCCATTCGTCGTGCCAGGGCCACATCGCCTGCCTCGCCGGCGGCCGAGATGTCGGCAACGCAGAGGTGAGGCACCTCGATAAAGTCCCAAATGTCCTCTTCGGTTATGTCCGCATAAACCGCTCCGAAGCGCTCGAAATGACGCGCTGCTAAAGTGACGCCATGCTCCCGTTCCGTGTTTGCCAGGTCGTAGAACGCAGACGGGATCTGCGGCGAGTCGGGGCAAAATCTGGAAAACATCTCGCCCAGCCGCTGATAGATATGGGCGTTCCGTTCCTCGATGACGATGGCGATGCGGAGCGCTTCTCGGAGGCTGAGCGAGGCAAAATCTCGTTTCACAGGCGCGGATGTCCTCCGCCCCAACCCTACACGACGAAAACTTCGCCACAACTGTAAGATTTGACAGTATTCGTTGCTCGACCCGCTAGATGTTGTGAGCAGGCGTGGCTGTTGAAAAAGTCGCTTTTGGGTCAAAACGTTATGCCCCCTCTCTGTGACGGGGGAGGGAGCATTTTGCCGTCCGTATACATCATCCCGCAATTCATTGACTTGCCGTAGCTCAGCCCCCTACTATGATTGCGCATAAGGCGCGCCTTTCATGATCGGACAAACCATTTCGCACTACCGCATCGTCGAGAAATTAGGCGGCGGAGGCATGGGTGTGGTTTACAAGGCTGAGGACACCCGGCTTCATCGTTTTGTCGCACTCAAATTCTTGCCCGAGGACGTTGCCCGCGATCCGCTGGCCCTCGCCCGCTTTCAGCGCGAGGCGCAGGCCGCATCCGCACTGAATCATCCCAACATCTGCACGATTTATGACATCGGCGAGCAGGATGGTCAGGCGTTCATCGCCATGGAATTTCTCGATGGGATGACGCTGAGGCATTGCATTGGGACGAAACCGCTGGAGATTGAAACCGTGCTGTCGCTCGGCATCGAGATTGCCGACGCGCTCGATGCCGCGCACGCGGAACAGATCGTCCATCGCGATATCAAACCGGCAAATCTTTTTGTGACCAAGCGTGGCCATGCCAAGATTCTGGACTTCGGACTGGCTAAACTGACGCTGCGTGGCAATCGGGTTGCCGAAGCGGCGGGAGCAACCATCGAAGAATCCGTGCTGAGCGATGAACACCTGACCAGTCCCGGCTCGACGCTCGGCACGGTTGCCTACATGTCGCCGGAGCAGGTGCGGGGCAAGGAATTGGACGCGCGCACGGATCTATTTTCTTTCGGAGCCGTTCTCTACGAGATGGTGACGGGCACGGTGCCGTTTCGCGGCGAAGGCTCGGGCGACATTTTTGACGCGATCCTGCATAAGGCGCCGACGGCTCCGGTGCGTCTGAATCCGGAAGTTCCGGTTGAGCTCGAACGGATCATTCATAAGGCTCTGGAGAAGGACCGGGATTTGCGTTACCAGCATGCGTCCGACATGAGAGCCGATCTCAAGCGGCTGAAGCGCGAGACGGAATCAGGCCGGGTGGTTACGGATGCCGCGTCGGCCGGTTCTTCTGCGTTGGTTCAGCCAGCATCTTCTCCGTCGGGAGCTTCAGTGTCAGTGCCTGCGGGCGTGGCGCTTTCGTCTTCGGCCTCAGCATCGCCTGCCTCAGCATCGTCAAGTGCGGTGCTGATCGCCGAAGCCCAGCGGCACAAGGGCACGCTGATCGTCACGGCTGTGGTGGCTTTGGTGTTGGTGATCGCCGCGGCGTTTGGCGCTTACAAACTTCTGGGCAAGAAGGAACCGGCAATCGACACCCGCAACATCAGCATTCGGGCCCTCACTGACCACGGGCAGGCCGTCGGGTTTGCCAGCATCTCGGGGGACGGCAGATTGGTAGCTTATGGCAGGCGCGAAGGCGAACGCAGCCTGCGGGTAAAGCAGGTAGTCACGGGCAGCGAAGTCACGGTCGTGCCGCCGCAGACCGGGTTCTTCGGCAGCGGAGCCACCTTCACCCCCGACGGCAACTATCTGTACTACACTCATGGCGACCCGACCAACGGCAACAACATGAATCTCTATGTTGTGCCTGCCCTGGGTGGGGCATCGCGACAGGTTATGAGTGACGTAGCCAGCCGGGTGGCGTTCTCACCCGACGGCAAGCGCATGGTGTACCGGCGCACGATTCAAGACAAGGGTGAAGATCAGGTTTTGATTGCCAATGCCGATGGCGGCGGCGAGCAAGTCATCTTTCGGCATGAGTCGGGGATCAGGGGCCTCAACACTGATCCTTCCTGGTCGGCTTCGGGGGACCTCATCGCCGTCGGCACCCTGGCGTTGGGAAAGAACACTCTGGGATCCATTCTGGTGCTGACGCCGGAGGGTAAGCTGGTAAAGAGTTTCCCCCTGCCCATGCTCATCAACGCAGTGGCATGGCTGCCCGATTCCTCCGGGTTGTTCGTCGTCGGCTTCGAAAAATCGACTGGTTTACGCTCGCAGATCCGGTTTCTGCCTTATCCCACTGGAGAACCTTTCAAGATCAGCAACGACTTGAACCAGTATTCATCGATCAGTGTTACAGCGGACGGTAAGTCATTCGTCACCACCCAAGGGCGGCCAGCGGCGACGATTTACGTAAGCGATTCTCCAGCCGTCCTGAATGACAAAATCGATTGGAAGTTGACTCCGATCTCGACCGAACAAGCGACTGGATTCGACATCTCATGGACCGCGGCCGGAAAACTCCTGCAACGCGATGTGGCGGGGCACACCTATGTTACTGCCAGCGATGGCAGCGGCCGGGTTCGCTTGCTGGAGAGTGATGACTTTGCTTTCCAACCACACGCCTGCGGCTCGGGCGACGTGGTCGTTGTGTCCAGATTTCTCGAGAACAACACACCCAACCTCTGGAGTTTTAATGTCGCAACGGGTGAGTTGAAGCAACTCACCGCTGGGCAGGACGACGAGTCGCCGTCCTGCACCGCTGACGGCAAATGGGTGGTGTACCGCGGCTTCGCGGCGACGGATAGCTTGACGCACATTTTCAAAGTTTCCATCGAAGGCGGCGCGCCGGTGGAATTGGCTAAGGGACAAGTGTCTAACCCAACGGTATCTCCGGATGGCACAGCGGTCGCTTATGGCAGGGTCGACGGGCAGGGCGCCAGCGCAAAGTCAAAGTTCGTGGTGCAGAAGTTGGAAGCCGGCGCACCTGCGCAGGAGATTGAGGTGCCTTCGACCTATAGCTGGCAGCAACTCGGATGGACGCCGGATGGACACGCGCTCACTTACGTGCACAATACGACGGGGAATACGACGAATGTGTACATGCAGCCGCTGGCGGGCGGCGCACCCGTGCAGTTGACCCACTTCGATTCGGAGCCAGCGGTTGTGTCCGCCTATGACTGGTCACGCGATGGCAAGAAATTCGCCATCACCCGCGCTCGCTACAACGATACCGATGTCGTCATGTTCAGCGGTTTCCGTTAGGAGTCCAAGCATCGGAGAACATCGATCGGAAAGGAGCCTCGCTTATGCTGGAGATTCAGACCAAGGACCTGCCCCCTGACATTGTTGTCCTGGAAATCAAGGGAAGAATCACGCTTGGCAGGGAGAGCAAGCAACTGGAATGGGCCGTCGAGAGTCTCGTGGCTGAGGGCCGGAAAAAAGTTATCTTTGACTTCGGCGGCGTGACCAACCTTGACAGCACTGGAATTGGGATCATCGTGATGTCCGCCGGCAGAGTGAAAAACGCGGGAGGAGAATTGCGAGTAGCAGGCGCCGCCGCCCACGTGGAGCAAGTTTTGAAGATGACGAACGTAGATCAGATTGTCGGACTACACCCCACGACCGTGGCAGCAGCAGCGGGCTTCTGAAGCGAATCGAGGCTCTGCGAATAACCATCTGACCTGGCAGTAAAGACTGGTGCGCTGTTCGCGCTGAGCTGGGTTCGTGCCAATGCGCCGTGACAGCCGTGAATTGGGATGTGCGGTGGATCACAGTTTTGTGACTCCCCGCCGAAGTACAATCGCGGTCTTGATCGGCCTGATGCCAAGGCTGATCTCGGCGGGAGGCCCTGTGTCGGATCAACTCTTTCGAGCGATGCGCCAAAGTATCATCGACGGTGCGCCTGATATGGCCACGGATTTGGCGCAGCAGGCACTGGCCAGCGGCGTCGATCCACTCGAAGCGGTGAACCGGGGATTTGCCGCTGGCATCAAGTTCGCCGGCGATCAATTCGGCTGCGGCGAAATGTTTCTGCCCGATCTGCTCGCGTGTGCCGAAGCGATGAAGGCGGCCATCAAGGTCCTTGAGCCGGAGATGCTGAAGCGTGGCTCCGAGCGTGAAGCTCTGGGCAAAGTCGTGCTCGGCACCGCCCGAGGCGATATTCACGACATTGGCAAGAACCTGGTCGCCACCATCCTATCTGCCAGTGGGTTCCAGATCTTCGATCTGGGTACCAGCGTGACTCCCGAGCAATTCGTCGCCAAGGCTAAAGAAGTTGATGCCGACATTGTCGGCGTCTCCGCTTTGCTGACGACGACCATGGCCGGCCAGAAAGCCGTGATCGAAGCGCTCGATCGGAATGGTTTGCGTCCACGGGTAAAAGCGATCATTGGCGGCGCCGCGGTCACCTCGAAGTGGGCCGCTGAAATCGGCGCCGACGGCTACTCTCGCAATGCCATCGATGCCCTGGAACTGGCAAAGAATCTGATGGGCAGAGTGATAAATAAAGGAACGGTCCAGGCATGAGACCCAGTATCCAACTGTTAGGTCCCGAGCTCATCGGCCGCATTCTGCGCGAAGCGTTCGAACTGCTGATGAACCCTGGAGTGCGTGTGGGCTCGGCGGTGGTCGAGCTATTACAGTCGGCGGGAGTCAACGTCGATGACGGAGTGGCGCGTATTTCTGAGCCGCTCGTGCGACGGTGCATGGCATCGGTCCCGCGCGACTTCTACCTGTACAACCGTCAGGGAGAGAAAGTCGTTCATTACGGCGGCGACGACGTGCATTTCGATCCCGGCTCCTGCTGCGTGCAGATGCTCGATCCGGAGACGATGGAAGCACGCCAATCCGAGACCCGCGACCTGGTGCGCATCGTGCAAGTCACGGAAACTTTGCCGCAGTTCGCGGCGCAATCGACCGCCGTCGTGTGCAATGACGCCGTTGTCGTCAACAATGACGGCAACAATGCCGGCAATAACGACGCGCCCAGCGCGATCGGCGATCTCTACCGCCTCTTCATAGTCCTGCAGCATTCCGACAAGCCGGTGGTGACCGGATCGTTCTCCGCGGCTGGACTCGAGGGAATGATCGACTTGCTCGCCGCCGACCGCGGCGGTCTCGACAAGCTGCGCCAGCAACCGCGAGCAGTATTTGATGTGTGTCCTTCGCCGCCCTTGAACTGGTCGGAGTTCGGATCGCACAACCTGCTCGACCTGGCCCGCGCCGGTGTGCCCGCGGAAATCGTCTCCATGCCGCTGGCCGGCGGCACTGCTCCCGTGACGCTGGCCGGTTCCGTGGTGCAGCATGCCGCCGAAGTGCTGGCTGGCGTCACGCTACACCAACTCGCTGGACCGGGCTCGCCCATAGTGTGGGGTGGCGCTCCAGCCATCTTCGACATGCGTACCGGAGGCGCGCCCATGGGCGCGGTCGAAACTGCCATGCTGAACCTGGCGTGCGCTGAGGTCGGCAAACATCTGGGCCTGCCGACCCACGGCTACCTGGTCGCGACCGATTCGAAGTTTGTGGATGCCCAGGCCGGCGCCGAGAGCGCCCGCTCCGCGATGCTGGGAGCGCTCGCCGGCATCAACATGATCTCGGGAGCGGGCATGCTCGAATCTCTCGCTTGTTTCAGCGTCGAGAAGCTGGTCATTGATGCCGAGTCGATTGCCTCGGCGCAGCGGCTGACGCGCGGCATTGAAGTCCGTAGTGACGACGTTCGCAGTGAAAGCTTGGCCACCGCCATGTTCGCGCAAACCGGGCTCTCCGGAGAATTCCTCCAGCTGAAGGAAACGCGCGCACTTTTTCGGCAGGAGCAGTATCTCCCGTCGTCGGTCATCGATCGCAGCGCGCGCGGCTCGGAGCCCCCTGCCGACGTCTTCACGCGAGCCCGTGCCCGAGTCGACGAACTGGTGAGCAAGTATCAGAAGCCATCTCTTCCCGAAGACGTGCTGCGAAAGTTTCAGGCAATCGTCAGCCGCGAAGCAGAACGAGCAGGCGTGGCCGCCGCCCTCCCCATGAACTGAGAAGGAACAGGTTTCAAGGTTTCAAGGTTTCAAGGTTTCAAGTGCTTCGCAAAACCGAACCCGCTTCCGCTGGTCCGTCACACATACCTGTGATCTAAACACAGGGGTCGCGTGATTTGGCGCACAGCGGTCTGCCCACATACTCCTGTATCTACTAAGGGCAGCACACTGCTATGAACTCCTTCAAAGATGCCGGGCACCTCTTTCGGCTGGCCGCTGTTTTCGTCGGCGGCGGCTTGGCGTTTGTGGGAGTGCGTGCGCTCCTTGTGCCGAAGAGCTTCGGGGAGTATGGACACTACCGCGGAAATGCCATGGCTGAGGTTGCCGCCCGTCCCGTGAACTATGCCGGCCACCAGGCTTGCGAAGACTGCCATACCGAGGTTCTGGAAAAGAAGAAAAGCGGCAAGCATGTGCACGTGAACTGCGAGGCATGCCACGGACCACAGGAGAAACATGTCGATGACCCGGGCTCGGTGCAGCCCGCCAAACTCGATACGGCCGTGCTGTGCGTCCGCTGTCATGAAGCGAACATCGCCAAGCCGAAAGGATTCCCGCAAGTCGTCTCCGCCGATCACTCCAACGGGCTCGCCTGCGATACCTGCCACCAGCCGCACAGCCCGGCCATCGACACTGGAGAGACGGCCGGAGGGACGGCAAAAGAAACGGCCAAAGAGACGACCGGAGGGACGAAATGAACCTTACCCGGCGCCACCTACTGATTCTGTTGCCGGCGGCGGCCATCGCGTGGAAACACGTCCTCGCCGGAACCCCGGAAGCCTCCCCCAACTACACCATGAGCCAGCACTGGTGGGGCATGCTGATGGACCTGCCAAAATGCATCGGCTGCGGCAACTGCGTACGCGCCTGCCAGGCCGAGAACGACGTACCCGACGGATATTTCCGAACCTGGGTGGAGCGTTACCACGTATCGGACTACGACATTGAAAATCCCCACGTGGATTCGCCCGACGGCGGCAAGAAGGGATTTCCTCCTTCCAAGGAAGAGGGAGGCAAGAACTTCTTCGTGCCCAAGCTGTGCAACCATTGTGCGGATTCACCCTGCACCCAGGTTTGCCCGGTGGGCGCGACGTTCATAAGCCCCGATGGCGTGGTTCTGGTGGACAAAACATATTGCCTCGGTTGCCGGTATTGTGTGCAGGCCTGCCCTTACGGTTGCCGCTTCATCAACCCGAAGACCATGACCGCCGAGAAGTGCACTCTCTGCTATCACCGGATTACAAAAGGGCTGACCACCGCTTGTTGCGAATCGTGCCCGACCGGCGCGCGCCAGTTGGCGGACCTGAAGAATCCCAACGATCCGATTCATGAATTCCTGAAGACCCACAACGTTCAGGTCTTGAAACCCTACATGGCGACCCATGCCAAGGTCTTTTACAACGACCTGGATGGTTCAGTGCGATGAGGTTCTGTGCGATGACGCTCTGTGAGATGACGTTCGGTGCGATAAGGAGACGGTTGACCGTTTATGCCTGGCGTTGAAGGCTTCATGTATCCGAACGAAGTAGAGCTCCAGTGGAGCGTACTGATCGTGTTGTATCCGTTCCTCACAGGGCTGGTGGCCGGCGCATTCATTCTGGCTTCGCTGGAGCGCGTTTTCCAGGTGCAAGCGGTAAAGCCCACCTACCGGCTGGCGTTGCTGACAGCTCTGGCCTTCCTGCTGGTGGCGCCGCTGCCGCTGCAACTGCACCTCGGACACCCAGAACGCTCCTACGAGATGTACCTGACGCCGCACCGCACGTCCGCGATGGCCATGTTCGGGTTCGTGTACCTGTGGTATCTGATGGCTGTCCTGGTGTTCGAGATCTGGCTCGACTACCGGCGCGACATCGTGGTGCTGTCCCAATCCACAACCGGCTGGAAGCGCCTGATCTATCGCGTCATGACCCTGGGCTCGAGCAACATCAGCGAGCATGCGCTTCACGTCGATGAACGGGTCGGCTGGGTGGTCACCCTCATCGGCATCCCTTCCGCTTTCCTGCTGCACGGATACGTCGGCTTCATCTTCGGCTCCGTCAAGGCGAACCCGTGGTGGTCGACGCCGCTCATGCCGGTGGTGTTTATCTTCTCGGCCATGGTGTCGGGGATTGCCGCCGTGATGCTGCTCTACATGCTGTTGACGTGGTTGCGCAAAGAGACGATCGACATGCGCTGCGTGGACACGGTGGCCAGCTATCTCTTCTACACCTTCATCATCGATTTCAGCCTGGAAATGCTCGACCTGATCCACCGCATCTACGAGTCCGATGAATCATTCCGCAGCCTGGATTTCATGGTCCATACCAAGCTGTACGTGTCGCACATCGTGATCCAGATATTGCTTGGCACGGTCACTCCAATTTTGCTTCTGGCCGTGACCCAGGTGTTGCGGCTCAGCGATATGGCCCGCAAACGCATTTACGCGGTGGCCGGATGCCTAACCATGGTCGGTATTTTTGCCATGCGCTGGAACGTCGTAATCGGGGGCCAGTTGTTTTCCAAGAGTTTCCTGGGATACACGACGTACAAGATGGGCCTGATCACACGCGAAGGACTGCTCGTGGCCATTGTGCTGACCGTTCTGCCACTCGTCATTTTGTGGGTCCTGGTGAAGCTTCTGCCTCCCTGGCCGGAGAAAGATTCAGGTTCGCTCCCCGACGCCGCACCCGTGCACTAAGTTTCGCGCACACTGAGTTCGCGTACGAGGTTTAGCGCACGACGTTCGACCCGTATTCGTTGCCAGTTCGAAAGCCGGTGGAGATTATGGACGATCTCGACGCTCTAGCACGGCTCACCACACGCATCGAGAACCTGGAGCACCGAATCTCCGTCCTGGAACATCCATCCGAAACGGCCTCGTCTGTTCCCGCCGAGGCGGCCGGTCCGGCCACACTCCAGCCAACCGCCGAAGCGGTCCCGTTTGCACCAGACGGCGGAGTCTTCCCGGTGCTGGGCAAAGCCATGCTCGGAATCGCCGGCGCCTACGTGCTGCGGGCCGTCGCCGAATCGGGATCGTTTCCAAAGTTGGCAGTCGTTGTTCTGGCGCTTGCCTATGCCGGGATGTGGCTGGTATGGGCAGCCCGAGTCCCGGCTGCGGCCTACTTTGCGAGTACTGTCTATGCCATCACAGCGGCCTTGATCCTCGCTCCCATGCTCTGGGAACTAACCCTGCGATTCGAGGTCTTGCCAACCTCGGCGACGGCCGGTGTGCTCGGCGCATTCGTAGTCACCGCATACGCCCTGGCGTGGAAGCGCAGTCTGACATCGATCGTCTGGGTGACCAATGTCGCCGCGGTCCTCACCACCGTCGCATTGCTAATCGCGACACACGATCTGGTGCCTTTCACATCGGCGCTTCTCCTCATGGCGCTGGCCAGCGAAGTGGCGGCAGGTTGCAACCACTGGCTCAGGCTCAGGCCGCTGGTCGCGGCCGCGGCCGATCTTGCCATTTGGATTCTGCTCTACATTTATTCCCGCCCGGAAGGCATCCCCTCGGAGTACAAAAACGTCGCACCGCCAGAATTGCTGGCGCTCGGGTGCATTCTGTTTCTGATTTATGGAGCAAGCATCGCTTTCCGGACGATATGGCTTCGCCAGAAAATCAAGGTCTTCGAGGCCGGGCAGACCGTCATCGCATTCCTGCTGGCTGCCTTTAGCGTGCTGCGTTTTGGAGCAAGCGCCGGCGCACCTGCTATCAGCGTAATGTTAGGAGCGTCCTGCTTACTATTCTCGGCAGCGTGTTACACGGCTGCCTATGCTTATTTCGACCGCTACCATGAAGAACGTAACTACCACGTGTACGCCACCTGGAGTGGGGCTCTTTTTCTGGCCGCCAATTTTCTGTGTCTCCCGCCGTTGCTGCTGACGTTGTGCTTGAGTGTAGCCGCGATCGTGGCCACGCTCCTGGGCGTGCGCTCATCTCGACTGACGCTGGAATTCCACGGCCTGGCATATCTGGCCGGGGCGGCATACGCATCCGGCCTGCTCGATTATGCCGGCCGTGCGCTGGCGGGGACCTTCCCAGCCGCGCCCGGATGGATGGTCTGGATCGTCGCCGCCTCGGCGGTTCTGTGCTACGCGGTCGGGGGCCATTTCCGCACTGAGCGCCGGAATCAGCGACTCCTGCAACTGCTTTCGGCGATCCTGGCGGTGGCCGCGGTGATCACGTTCCTGGTTTCTCTTCTAGTGTGGCTGGCAGAACTCGGCATGACTCCCGGCGCATCCCATGTGGCCGTCATCCGCACCCTGATCACCTGCGCGGTCGCGTTGGTGCTCGCCTTCAGCGGCTCCCGTTGGCAGCGGGTTGAACTCGTATGGATTGCCTACGGCACGCTGGCTTTGGTCACGGCGAAGCTGCTGTTCGAAGACTTGCAACACGGGCACCCGGGCTCCACTGCCGTGTCCATCTTCCTGTATGCCTTGGCCCTGATTCTCGTGCCCCGCATGGCGCGCGTTGGCCGGCGAACTTGAACCGCGGCTGCCTGCGCTTCACAGGCTGATCCAAGTTCCGGCCCAGGCGCCAGGCCGCCTTGCTTCAATCAGGCTTGCTTCAATCAGCTTTGGTTCAACCAGCTTTGGTTCAACCAGCTTTAGTCCGACCAGCCCTTAGTTCGGCCAGTTTTAGTCCACCCACTCAAGCCCTTCTGTAAACCGCCGATATACCCATTAACTCCGTCAGTAACCATTTGTCGCTAACGAGCAATACAATGCGTTCGCTTCGGTTTCCTATTCTCGCGTTAGCCTTGTCCCTTAGCTCCTCCGCTGAGCTGGCTGCCTCCAAGCCCGAATTGCACAACTTCACGCAGGTCAAGACGGAACGAGTCGTCATTGGCTCCGTTGCCGATATTTCCGCAAGATACGAAAACGGCACTCCGATAACCGTCATCCACATTCTGGAGTTCAGCACCGACGTCTTTCTAAAAGAACCTAACCTATTGCAGGTGCGCTTGTGTGGAGACCAAAGCGGCAGGCTTGGGCCTGCTGTACATACAAACATTACCTTGGTCTATAACCTCGCAAGTCACAAAAGGCTAACTGGCTGCCTTAGCCTGATAAGTAGTGAGCCCTGGCAGCACAGCATCACTCCGCAAACCCTTACCTTCAACCCCAACAAAATGAAACGGAGCAGGCAACTTGACAAGTCTATTCAGAACATTATCAATTTCACTTTTGCTGACTAGTCTGTGCCCTGCTGCCGACGTGCGGAGCCACCTCGTTGGCGTTCATCATTCCGCCGTTCACTTTTCTTTTCCGGCGATAAAAGGCCGAGATATACGAGGCAGTGGCATTTGTATCAACGAGCGCTGCTCCGTCGTTGCCACGGCTTACCATATCCAAATGTTGGCAGGGCGGACACACTTGACAGTTACCAGCGGACATACCGACAAAGTATTATCTCTTGCCAACGAGCACGCCACGAACAAATCCGACGTGTCTGTAGAGAACTCGCACATAAGCCTATCTTATGACATAGCGAATGACGTTTCATTCGTCTATACGAAGAAGGCGGTCCCATACAAGTCAGGTATCCCGTATTCATACAAATTCTACGTTGGCCAAAAAGTAGAAGTTGCTGGCTACTACGACCACGAGTTCGTGACAAGAGAGGCTCGTATAATCGGCGCCAACGTGCTTTTGGTAATTGGACAAGCTCAACTGAGCGAGAACTTGGTTCTGGATATTCGCGTTAATCCCGGAACTAGCGGTAGTGCTGTTCTTGATGAGCGGGGAAATCTGCTGGGAATGATCATACTTACCGGTTCACTAAAGCTCAGCAGCGGCGACTTAATAGCATCCGTCGCCCTTCCCGTCAGAACTATTGCGAAAGCGCTGGTGAAGTTAGACCCAGTTCTTGGTTCCGTCATCTTCAATGACATCCCAGAAACAGAACCAAGACTAGTACACATGACTCCGGTAGTTTACCAGGAAAGCGACACGCCCGAAGATACGTCGCCGGTAATACCGGAACTATCAGCCATTCCCAGCGATGTGCCGAACTCAATAGACATGTTGCGCGCCAAATCGGAGGCTGCTTCCAAACTAATGGTCAACTTTGTCACGAGGCAGTGCTTCGCGCAAGGAACGCAGAAGCCCCTGTGTCATGAGTTGTCTATCATTGACGATCAGCAGCGCTTTCGAGGGATACTCAAGAATGGTAGGCTCGGTAAGCTAACGGACTCCTTTCCTGTACAGAAGCACGGCATCTGGGCGCAGTCTGACTGGGCGGACACGCTGGGCGAAATAGCAGAGGATGGCGATCCTTGGGTATTCGAAGGCTCTGTGGACGACCGTTATCTGTTTACTCTTAGATCCACCCCCAAAGACGGCCGTTGCTATTGGGAAGAGTATTCACAAGGAACTCCGCTTTTTGGCGGAGGGCACCCAGCTTGGAAAGGCCCGGTTGACTGCTTTGAGCAGATTCTAACAGACAAGGATTTCAATGTATTGTCCGTATTCACTGAACGGCGCCCACCTGCGGACTGTCTGGCCCAGGTAGTTCAGACTGCCATCTACTATGATTGGATCAAGTTAGAGGGACTAACGTCACCTGTCCTGTTGCCGGTTAGAGAAAGGATAACTGCCCAAGTACAGGGACAAAAGAACCTATGGTACGCCAATATGTCGTGGACTGACTACGAAGAGTTCCGGGCTGAGCATAAAGTAAAGTTTTGAACAGAAACTCCCTTTCTTGCCGCCTGTTGACTTCCGAATAACATAGAGCCAGATGGGCATCTGCTTGACTCAGCAGGCAGCAACACTTAGCTCTAGTGCGCTTCGGGCTTGAAGATTACGCCTTGACTGGTACGGCTGTTCATCACCACGCGCATCGGTTCCGCAAACTGCAAGTGGCGGACACAACCTTCCTCTTCCACCGCCGCTTGTTCCGTCAACCACTGCCAATCGACCGAACCTTCTCCGGCATCGGGATTCACGGTGAAGTAACCGATCTGAAAGGCGGTGAGATTCTGGAAAAAATGGCTGCCCTGCGATGGGGTAACGCGAAAATCGCGAAATCCGGCCTCCACAATCACGCGCGCACCCGAGATTTCATCCCATTCGACCGGAATGCCCAGCCAGGGTTCGGTCGATCCCCAGCGCCCAACCCCGATCAGCAGATAGGGCCGGTTCTGCTCATTGAGCCGGCGATTGAACCGAGCCACCGCTGTGGCTACTTCCTGACTGCGGCTGCGCTCGAAGCGCTGCGAATCGACCACTACGACATCGTGAAGGTTCTCAATGCGGCCGTTGCCCAGAACTTTGCTGCTCTGGCAGATCAACTGCTCCGGTTGCACATCGTCCACGGCTAGGTCCTCGCCGTCGCTCGCCAGCGTCAGTGGCCGGATCTGCAGGAAACCAAACTCCGCAGTTACCGGGCCAGCCTGCTGGGGCAGACGCACGGCAAATTCGATCTCCACCGGATTGCCCAGCGCGTCCTCACCTGCCCGAACCAGGACGTCGAGAATCTCAGCCAGGGGGAAGGTACCGTGCTTGAGCATGGGGGCAAAGGTTACGATGCGCGCTCCCGGCCGGCTCACTCCATCGTAGATGGCGTGGTTGTCCCTGGAGTAAGTCGAGGCCACCGCCCGCAAGGTGCCGTCGCTCTCGGCGGCGTCCAGGCTGAAGCGCCGCTCGTGCCAGTGTCCCGGACGGCCTTCCGGACTACCATGCAACTCCAAAGCCCAGAATTCCGTCTGCGAGTTGGTCAGTATGTCTTCGACCGAAGAAAACTGCACCAGGTTTTGAGGATAGCGCGGGCAGAAAGTTAGACACTTGCCCCCATCCACGACCGCCCGGCCCAGTCCCAGGGCAACGGCCGCGATGCCATCCTCGAAGGTCATGGGCGGCACGGGATAATAATTGCGCGAGCGCACGACTCCGGAAAAATCCGGATAAAAGCGCTCCCCGTGGGGCGTGCCCACAACCTGCTGGAGAATCACCGCCATTTTTTCCTCTTCCAAACGGTAGGGCGTGGCCCGCACGTAGGCCTTCGCATGGCGGCTGAAGGTGGAGGCGTAGACGCGCCGGATGGCCTCGCTGAGCGCCGCCAGCCGGTCTTCTGAATCTGCTTGCGGATCTACCTGCGGATCTGCTTGCTGGTTGCCCAGCATGAAGGTTTCATACACGCCGGTGAAGGGCTGGTATTGGGAATCCTCCAGCAGGCTGGACGAGCGCACCGCCAACGGATGACTTACCTCGGCCAGAAACGATTTAAGCTCGTCGTTGAGAGATGCGGATAGCGGTGCGGCCAGGAACTTCCGCTGAATTTCAGCGTCATCCTCGCAATGCAAGGCAAAGTCCAGGAGGTTGTTCTCGGCCATGAATTGATCGAACACGTCCGTGGCCAGGACGACGGCCGGAGGCACCGAGATGCGAACACCGGGAAAGCGGCGGGTGATACGGCTTTTGCGCAGAAGGTGGCGCACAAAAGCGAGGCCGCGAGCCTTGCCACCCAGCGACCCGGCGCCGATCCGCAGAAAACCTGATTCCGACGGCTTGAACGTGTCAGCCCTGAAGTCGCCGATCAGCACCTCGCTCTGTTCGCGGCGATACTCGTGGATCGATTCGATCAGATCGCGCCGCAGATGCTCCGGGCTGGCAAAATCCGAAACTTTTCGCGGGCGGAGTTTCGCCGCCAACGCAAACTCGGTGCGCGCCATCAGCCAGTGAGAAAAGTGGTTGCTCTGGGAGTGAAAGACAAGGCTTTCCCCCGGCACCGTTTGCAGTTGCTTCTCGAGTTCGTTCAAATCTTTCGCTCGTCCGACTTCGCTCGAATCCGGCAGGCGAAACACGAAGTCGCCAAACCCGAATTGCTCTGTCAGTATCCCGCGCAAGTCTTGCAGTAGCGTGGGCGAACGCTTGCGCAGAAACGAATAACCCGCGGCCTGCGCCCGCGGGCGGAACTCGGTGCGGCTGGTCTGCAAAACTACGGGCACGTCCGGCACCAGGCTCTTCACCATGCGCGCCAGTTCAAAGCCCGCCTCCGGACTCAGCTTGCCCTCCCATGGAAACTCCACGTCAGAGACCAGGCCGATCAGATAATTGCGATACTCCTGCACCAGTCCAGCCGCGTCTTCGAAGTTCGAGCTCAGCAGAATTCTCGGTCGCGCCTGCATGCGCATCAGCTTGTGCGCCACGTTGATGCCTTCCTGGATCACGCGCCGCGATTGCTTGATCAGCTCCGTATAGATCACGGGCAGGAACGAGGAGTAATAGCGGATGTTGTCTTCCACCACCAGCAACACCGGCACGCCGATGGCCTGCGTGTCGTGCAGCACGTTGCGCTTATCCTCGATGTACTTGACGATTGCGATCAGGATGCGGGCATTGCCCTGCCACAGGAAGATTCGGTCGATGTCGGTAAAAGGGTTCCGGGCCACGAAATTCTTGATCTCCCGGTAGTCATAGGCCAACACCACCACGGGAACATCCAGCCCGGCCTGCTTCACCTCGCGCGCCAACTGCGCCGCGTTCATGTCGCCGACCGTAAGGTTGGTAACGATCAGGTTGAATTGCGGCTGAGAGCGGGCTAGCTCAACCGCTTCCGCGCAACTGGATACGTGCGTAATCCCCGGGATCCGCCAGAGGTTGAGCTCGAGCGATTCGTCGATGAGCAACTCGTTGAGGCGGCCATCTTCGCGGAGAATGAAAGAATCGTAGAGACTGGAGACGAGAAGAATGTTCTGTACCTTGAACGGCATCAGGTTTTCGAAGCCTTCAAAGCGTTCTTCGACGTCCAGAATCGACGCGGCGATGCGGCGGACGCTCATGGCGGATATCCTAGTCCAAGAGGCTGGAGGCGCGGGTCGGAATCGAACCAATCACGGTATTGCAAACACGGTAGATAGCTGGTTCTAATATATGCTCCTGGTGCGTCAGTTGCTCACCTAGCGGCTCCTTAGCACAAATCAGCACAAGAAAACTTAGGTCTTGCCCGCTTTTAGCTCGATATCGTCGTGATCCACGGGACCGACTGAGAATTGTTCGCACTACACTGCGGCAACGGTGTTAGAAAACCTGCCCAGAATCGCTCGTGGCAACCGCTAAGGGTTGGCTGCTTGTCGTGCAGCACTTGCCTTCCTTGCGATAAGCTCGAAACCCTTTGAACGTGCGGCTTTTTCCGTTTCCTCAAGGCGCTTGCGGCCCATGTTAGGGTTTTTCTTTTGTATCTGAACCTCGCCCAGGGCGAGAGAGGCCTCCAGTTGCAATCGAAAAAGACCGAGGTTGCGCGTGCGGGTCAGCGCTTCTTGAGCGGTGGTTTCCGCGCCGCCCAGGTTTTTCCCAGCTGCCATGACGTAGGCATGGTCAATAATCACAGGGATGCGAACGGATACATCCTGACTCTTTTCCGAAAGTCGGACGGCTTCGGCAATGGCTGCGCGCGCCTCGTCTACCTTTCCCTGTTGAAGAAGGGCTCTGGATAACATCGATCGTGCGAAGATCTCGTCCTCCGCGTAAGCATCTGCACGAAATACTTCGACCGCTGCACGGCTGAGTTGTTCGGCCTCGGTTCCTTTGCCGGAATCGCAATCCAATTCCGCCAGCGCCAGACGAGTTTCGGCGGCGTCACTCTTGTTTCCCAGTTCCTCTTGCAGGGAGAGCGCCTCAAGATAAGCCTGGTGTGCCTTGTCCGCTTCCGCCTGTTGTCGCAAAACTTTCCCAACCTCAACGAGCGTGGAAGCGTAATGGACCTTTCCGCCGGTCTCGCGCATAGTTGTCAGTTCCTGCTGGTACATCCGGTAAGCCCCAGCAAGATCCCCTTTTTCTCGCAAGACGGTTCCGATCGCCCCCAGTGCTTGCGCAGCTGAAACCCGATGTCCCACCTCGTTCGACAACTCGAATGTCTTCTGAAAATCGTTGAGTGCGTCTTGCAACTTTCCTTGTTCACGCAAGAGGTTGCCGGTGTTGCCCATCACGCTGGCCATTCCATACTTGTCACCCGCCTTCTGGTAGATCCGGAAGGTCTCGTCATACATCCGTCGCGCGGTGGTGAAGTCACCTCTCTTGGCAGAAATCAAGCCGAGGTCCATCTGTTCTCTCGCTTGACCCTTCTGATTGCCGATGGCTCGCGCGATAGTGAGCGATTGACTGTACAACGTCTCAGCCGTAGCGAAATCCCCTTGATTGATGGGAACTTCAGCCATGTCGTGCAGGGTTTGCGCCAAACCGCCGCGATCTCCCGCGGCAGTATAGATCTGCATCGCTTCTTCACAGGCACTCTTGGCCTTTTCGTTTTCGCCAAGATCGGCTAAGGCCCGGCACTCAGAATTTCGGGCGCGAGCCGCCAGGAGTTTCGCCCCCTGTTCACCTGCTTTTTGCGCCGCAAGCTCTGCCGCATCTCGCCTGAGTTTGTGGTCACCGAGCGACGCAGCGGCGTCCGATCTGGCCAAATCGATTCGCGGATTTTCCTTTGTCTGCGCCCCCAAAGCATCCAGAGCGGCCAAGCTCTTCAAAGCATCTTTGCCTCGGCCGCCGGCGGTTTCAGCGTTTGCCAGCTGCAGGCCGTAGTCGAGATTGTCGGGGAAAAAGCTGAATAGCGTCTGATAGGCTTCGATGGCCCTTCCCCAATCCCTGCTCGTCTCATAGAACCGGGCCTCGACCAGCAGGTGCTTCTCACGCGAAAGCTTGCCCGCTCCATCCAAGGCTTTCTTTGCTTCCTGCTGCGCGTTGGAGTCATAGCCGAGGGACGACCACGTCCTTGCGAGCTCAGAGTGAGCAAGAGGAAAAGAGGGATCGACGGCGACAGCGTGGCTGAGGAACTCCCGTGCCGATAGTGCATCAAAGGCCCTGATCTTGGCGAGTCCTTGCGAATAGGGACGCAGCGCTTCCGGATTCGACGGTAACTCGGCTCTAACTCCATCAGATTCGATTTTGGAAAGCCTCTCCAGCCCGAACTGCTCGCGCAAACGTGCACCAACCTGCAAAACGAGATCGATTATGTTTTTTTCAGTGCCCGTTTCCGAGACGGCAGCGGCAGTTACTCCTTTGACCGCGTCTTCGAGGCGAAGATCAAGGCGAATTTGGCCTCCCTTTTCTTCTCCCAAGTCGAGATATGAGCCGAGAATGACGAAGTCGCTGGCCAAATTCCTGCGAACTTGCGCCAATGTGTCGGGGGGCAGACTCTCTACATCAGAAAGGCCAAGGTCGATTTTCGTTCGCGCCACTGTCTCGTCCGGCACAGTGCGCAATTGCTCGCCGGCTGCCAATTCTGCAGTCAACATCTCCGACAGCGCGGTCGAAATCCAACCCGTGTCTGGGCGACTGGAGAGATTCTTAAAGCCTAGTATCGCGACCGAGGGGCGTATTCGAACGTGAACAGCGCTGGGGGGTGGTTCGGCGGCGTTCTTCTGTTTCCACATCCTGCGTGCTGCCCACCCCCCCAAACCAGCGGTCACAGCGAGTATCAGTATGGCGGTAGCCAACGACTCCGTATGCCGATGAACGAATTTCCCACCACGGTAGAGAAGAGTAGGTTTACGGGCTTTAATGGGCAGGCCCGAAAGGTGGCGCTCGATATCCTTAGAGAACTCTTCGGCGGAGGCATAACGATGTTCCGGCTCGGTGCGGATTGCCTTCATCACCATGGTGTCGAGATCGCCACGCAAGCAATGCGACAGCTCTTCGGGCCGAATGGCACGTACTTCAGCAACCAATTGAGGGGTGATTGCGGTTCGCGTGCTGCCATCTTGAGAAGCCTTTTCGTCAATCCTGCCGACTGCCACACTCGGCTTCTCCGGTTCCTCGTTGTAATGGCGCTGCTCAATCTCCAAAGCAGAATCGTGGCGAACCGGATACGGCCGATGCCCGGTCAACAGCTCGTAAAGCAGGATTCCGAGCGAGTAGATATCCGTGGCCTTTGTGACGGGTGCTCCGCGCAACTGTTCGGGACTCGCGTATTCGGGCGTCATCGGGCGCCAATCGGTTCGGGTAAGTGTCGTGTCTGGGGACCATTGCGGGTTGAGCACTTTGGCAATGCCAAAATCCAAAAGCCGGACGACACCCTCCTGGGTAATCAGAATATTGCTGGGCTTGAGATCACGATGGATGACGAGGGCCTCATGCGCATATTGCACTGCGAGGCAGACAGCACGGAACAACTGCAAGCGTCCGGTGATTGACAGTCTGTGAGTATCACAATATTCGTCGATACGAACGCCCTCGACGTACTCCATGATCAAATAAGGCAAGCCTTCTTCGGTACTCCCACCATCCAGGAGTCGTACGATGCTGGGGTGGTCAAGACCTGCCAGGGCCTGGCGCTCGATGCGAAAACGCCGGAGGACTTCATCCTTCTGAGTCTCCGGCTTCAGCATTTTGATGGCTACACTCTTGCGATACTGGTCATCGGCACGCTCCGCCAAATAAACTACGGCCATGCCGCCCTGCCCAACCTCGCGAATGATGCGGTAGGCCCCAATCCTTTTTCCCGTCATCTTTCCCGTCATCGCACGCGACTGCGCGGAGGCGAGATCGGCGGCGGGACAATCCTCCAGGAAAGTGGCGGCGCCATCGAAGCTCGAGAGCAGCGATTCTACTTCGGTGCGCAGGGAGTCATCGCCGGCGCAGGCTTGACGCAAGAAACTACTTCGCTCCTCGGGGTCCCGCTCCAGGGCCAACGCAAACAGCTCTTTTACCTGTTCCCATTTTTCAGGCATCTTTCTGGTCGCCTTTGGTTAGTTCACGGGCCAGCCATGCCTTGGCCAAGTTCCAGTTACGCTTCACGGTCGTGCGGGAAACTCCGAGGACTCCGGCAGCATCTTCCATGCTTAAACCACCAAAGAAGCGCAATTCCACAAGTTGGGCTTGTTGCGGATCGAATTCGGCGAGCCGGGTGAGAGCTTCATCCAAGGCAATGACATCTGCCGCCTTCCCCTTGGCAATGACTTCCGCTTCTTCGAGGAAAACTTTCTCAAAGTCGTTGCCGCGCTTCTTGGCGTCGTGGCCACGGCTGTAGTCGACCAGGATACGACGCATCAGTTGTGCGGCGACGCCCATGAACTGCTCGCGGTTTTTCCAGCGAACTTCTTTCTGATCGGCTAATCGAAGATAGGCCTCATGCACCAGGGCGGTCGTTTGCAAGGTGTGATCGCTGCGCTCCCGCCGCAGATAACGGGACGCCAAACTACGCAGTTCCGAGTAAAGCAGCACAACCAACTCGGCCACTGCGTTGTCGCTGCCGACGCCGAGTTCACCCAAAAGGGTGTCCGCATCTATTGGCTCTTCCATAAGAGTCTCGAACGCGATCAACGGAAACGGGATCTATATCGACGCCACACGTTGCGATCACAAGAAGCCGGGAATATGGAAAAGAAAAGATATAAAACGAGGGGGAATCCAACTTGAGGGCGCGAGCATTCCCAACTCACCCCAAAGATCGCGCTCTCCAAGGCCGAGAGTATATATCAAGTTGAATGCTAAACCAACGGGGTTTACGCCTTTGTTTTCGCCGGCTTGGAGCTTGCTGATGCAGAAATAACTTCACACCGCAGGCCGATACCAAGAAATTTGGACCTTTTTCCGTGGCTTTTTCGCGTTACTAGATAGAGGCCGAGTTTGGATGGTGGGGTCGGAAGACGGCAAGTGAACCTCAGGTTCTATACCTCTTGTAAGACAAGTCCGAAACGGCCCCAACTTCAACTGCGAAATAAGGAGAACATTATGAACAGGATCTTGAAAGTAATATCGCTGCTGGCTTTGGCAGTTGTGTCGTTCTGCGTCTATTCCGGAGCGCAGGCCACTCCGGAGGCGACTTCCACCAACCACGTCCTCAAGGGGACGTATATCACTAACGCTCAAGGCGTCATTGATATCACCGCCAAAACGTTGACGGACATTGGCCCGACTCTTACAGTTTCGTGCCCGGGCACGACGGGGACCTGTACGGTCCAGGCCGACCTGTGGATTAAGGTCAACGGTCCGTCCACTAGCGGCAATTACATCTTCCTTTGCTTTACCGTCGACGGCAGCGAAACTAGTGGTTGCACAGAGAGTTCGGGCGAGACGGCATCGGACGGTTCAGCGATGATTAACTCCACTTCTCTGTCTACGTCGGGCGTGGCCGCAGGCACTCACTCGGTTCAGATGTTGTTCTATGCCTACGATGCCAGCGTAGTGGATTACTACAACGCAACCTACCGAGTCTACAAGCCGTAGGTCGCGGGTTTTATGCCCTGCGAAGGCGAAGGTTGTCCGGTCCGGGCGAGCAGGTTAACAGCAATGCTGTCCCGTGGAACCTGGCCGTTCCACGGGACGACGGCAACGAAGTGGAACAAGAATTGTTGCCCTCATAGAGGGTGCTTTTGGAGGGCGAGTTCGCTGCCCTCCTAACCGCACCGCTCCTTATTGACCTTTTCGGCATGAATTTTCATGTTGCTCTGCAACGTGCTTCTGGTCGGATTACGGGCAGGCGGGAAGTAATCCCAAGGGAAGGTCCGCCGACCATCCGACTAGGACCCAGCGCGAGAGTAATAAAAGCCGCCGCATTGGTAAAGGTTTAGCGACGATTACCAACCCATTTGGCTCATCCGCTCAAGGATGATAGCGCTGTACTTGTTCATGCGCTCGGGCCGTCGCTTCAGGGGAGCCGGCAGAATTGCAGCGAGCCGTGCCGCCTGTTCCCGGCCGATGTTCCGAGCCGTGGTTCCGTTGTAGTAACGACACGCCAACTCTGCACCATAAACACCAGGGCCCCATTCAACGACGTTGAGATAGATCTCCAGAATGCGCCGCTTGCCGAGGACGAATTCGGCCACCGGTACCAGTGTGACCTCTGCGCCCTTGCGGAGGATAGAGCGGCCCGTTCCGAAGAACAGGTTTTTTACGAGTTGCTGCGTAATGGTGGAAGCTCCGCGCGTGCGATCGCCTTCCATATCCTCTTCGGCGGCGACTTGGATCTCGTGCCAATCGAATCCATGATGCTGGTAGAAGTGCGCGTCCTCGGCGGCGATTACAGCGTGCTGAAGATCGGGCGAGATTTGGCTGAGTGGAATGAATTTGTAGCGTTCGCGGTACGGCCTGTTTTGACTCCAGGCCTGCAAGCGGCGCTGGATGTGCACTGCGGTTGTCGGTGGGTCGATCCACCGCGCGGCCACAAGGATCAGCGTGGCCAGCGACCAAAGAAACACCACGCCGATGACAAGCCACCGAATAAAGGATCGGAGGAAGCCCATCCGCAGCGGGGTCTTGGTAGGGGTATTCGGCATTGCCGTCACGTTTCAGAATAATAGCCGGCCGGGTTTGCCGCTGATGGATGAACTTGCGCGCGCAGCGAGAAGTCTAGTCCAAGTCGGCTTCGGGGAGATGCCATAGATCTCCTCGAACCTCGTTTGTGGACCGCGACACGAAGCCCTCTAGGGTAGCTAAGGCTGATCTGCATTGCCGACAATCTTAGGAGTTAGCGTCGACAACAAGGGTACTTTCATCGGGGGAACTGTTGTGCGACGCGGAGTTCTCCCCCGGCCAAGTTTCAACCTTGAGATGATATTCGTTTCGGGTAGTTCGAAATGTGTCATAATCCATCCCCTGAAACGGGCATGGCCCTGGGTAAGTCTCTCGGGAGGGGTGAAATTCCATGCGAAACCGCGGGCTATTTTTTGGCGCACACTCCGCTGCAACGATCCTGCTCATCACTTCGGCGATTTCGATGCGTGCTTGGAGCGCCGAAACAGTATTAGCCAAATTCTCAGGCATAGGTGGCGCCAACCCCTATGGGAGCCTTATCGGTGACAGCTCGGGAAATCTCTACGGCACCACATCGTTGGGGGGAGGGTCCAACGCAGGTGTCGTATTTGAACTGGTCTATTCTTCAGAAAGCGGGAGTTACTCCGAAAAGGTGCTCTATAGTTTCACGGGTGGCAGCGACGGAGGAAGGCCGACAAGCACACTGGTTTTCGATGCGTCCGACAACTTGTATGGTACGACGTCCACCGGGGGACTTTCCGGTCTAGGCACGGCCTTTGAGCTGGTTTCTTTGGGAGGCGGCAATTATTCCCCGACCCCAACCGTGTTGCATAGTTTCGCCGGGGGCACGGACGGAGCAAACCCGGCCGCCGGGCTGATTGTCGATTCGTCGGGAAACCTGTACGGCACTACTGAGTTTGGGGGCGGCGGCGGAAACTGTTCGAGTGTCGCCAGCGGCTGCGGCGTTGTCTTCGAACTGGCGAAGGCGAGCGGTTATGAGGAGACCATTCTTTACCACTTCACAGGCCAGGGTGACGGGGGATTGCCCGTGGCTTCGCTCGTCATGGATAACTCGAAAGATCTCTACGGAACGGCCACGTGCGGCGGCGAAAGCAACTGTGCGGGCATGAGCGCGGGCAACGGTGTCGTGTTCGAGCTTGTCTATTCGGGAAGCAGCTATTCTTCCACTCCGACCGTGCTCCATAGTTTCACTGGGGGCAGCGGCGGCGTGCCCGTGGCTCCCGTGATTCTTGATTCCGCCGGCAACTTGTACGGCACCACGAAATTTGGCGGCGGCACAGGGACCTTGTGCTCGAGCAGTGGCTGCGGTGTTGTGTTCACGATTGTGAAATCGGGTGGAGTTTACAAGCTGCTGCATTCCTTTGTCGGGACGGACGGAGCGCAACCAACCGCTGGCCTTACACTTCATAGCTCAGGGAATTTATACGGCACGACGTTCGAGGGTGGAACGAGTGGAGCGGGTGTGGTTTTCACCCTGCGGAAATCGGGAGCGGACTACGGCGTGTTGTACTCGTTTGAGGGCAAAAGCGACGGTGGCAATCCGGCGGGAGGGGTCATTGAAAAGGGGAAGGGCGGGAAGGGTGGATGTACGGGGGCGTGTGGATCTACGGTCAACGGGGGCAGCGGCTTTGGTGTCGTGTTCCAGATTTCGCCGCTATGATATGGCTACTGGAGCACGCGGTTTGGCGCTTCCGTAAACAGAGGCTATGCGCGAACGTCACGCCGACGGTGTGCGTTTGATTCAATGCAGGCAAGCGTACCCGAACCTCGCCTCGCGCAGCGGTACGCTGTTCGGATCGCCGTCGCGCCATAGGTCCATGAATTTCTGGTAGGCGGCTGAGGCTTTGGCTCGGTCTCCTGCCCCGGCGTAGGCCCGACCAAGCTGGAGCCAAGCCAAAGCACCGAGAGGCGAATTCCAGACCAGCCCACGATGGTCACAAAGTTTTTGGAAATCACGCGCTGCCTCGCCCCACTGCCGGTTGGCCAAATGAGCTTCGCCGAGCAGGTATGCGGGGTAAAGAGCCGCCCCGGAAGAGAATGGCGGCGGTGCACCACCCAATACATAAGGCTCCGCGACCTGAAGGTATTCGATAGCGCGGTCAGGTCGCTTCTGACGGACGGCTATCGCTGCCCGGATGCTCGGCAACCAATAGCCTCGCAGGAGAGTATCTTCCGGAAAGTTCTTTTCGAGCTTTGTCGCAATTGACTGCGCCCGACTGACTTCGCCAGCACGGGCCAGCGCCAGGGCGACGGCGATCTGCACTTCTTTCGTAGGAGCAAGCGCCAGCGCGGCCTGTGCCGCTGCCTTGGCTTGGGCTGGGTTTCCGAATTCCGCTTCTCGCAAGGCCGCATCGGCCTCCCATCCGGCAGCCGCCTCTTTTGCATCGGCGCGAAGATCCGACTCCACCGCCTTACGTGAGAAATCGCGTGCGCGAGTAAGTCGTCCATGAAATGCTTCCGTTTGGGACTGACTGGCAAGAAGCTCGTCTTCCAGATCCGGTTTGCCCAATCCTTCCTGCAAGCATCGAGTCATCTCGCTGCCATCATCGCGCAGAAAAGCTAAATGGTAGTACTCTACGAGCATCAATTCGCTGAATTTTCGCTTTGCGGCCTCGCTCAAGATTTTCTCCGCTTCGCTGAAGCGGTCCAAGCTCATATAGTCAAACGCCAGGTTTGTGTATACTCGGGCCGTAGCAGGGCTTAGCGCCAGTGCCTGGAGATCGTCGTCCAGAGCCTTGTCCGGTCTTCCGAGATAGGAATCCACCTGCCCGAGATTGACATAGGGCGCCAGCGAGCGCGGATACGTCTGCTTCCACGCTTCCAGCACCTGCGCCTCCTTTTCGACTTGACCCGTCGCACTGTAATAAGTTGAATCAATCGAAAATCTCTCCCACTCGGATACCTTCCCGCTCAGTTGGTGCGCCCTTCTCGCGTTTTCCAAGGACAAAAAGTACTCGCCAAGGTTTGCATATACGACGCTCAAGTCAGCGTAGGCCTGGGCAAAATTCGGGTCCAGCTCGATTGCACGTTTGAACAACGGCAGAGCGGCGCCCTCGCCTTTGGAGCCGAAGGTTCGATTGGCGAGGCGGTAAGCCTGCAAAGCTTCCAGGGAAGGCGTAGTCGCCTGTACCAACGGAATGTCGTTCTTCTGAATAGAAGCCAGCGATTCCCCCAGTTTTCTCCGCAGACGCTCTACCAACTCGTGCAGCTTCGTCAATACTTTCTCGCGCTGATCGGCTTCCCCTTGTTCTTCATCCACCAGATCTGAGTTCTGACAGTTCACCGCCTTGAGAGTAATCACGTAATGGCTTCCAAGGCTGGAAATGGAACTGAACAGCGAAACCCTGCTGCCTTCGCGTCGGCAGACTTCTTGCGCAAGCTCCGGCGTTAACCGCTCGTCTGTCGGACGGCCCATGTAGCGAAGCTGTTCGCCGATCCTCCCGTCGGAGAGGACATTCAGAAAGGTCGACTGTTGCAGATCGGCGGTTAGTCCTTGTTTGAGGGCATCGTCAAAGACCGGTTCACCCGTATGATTGACGAAGTCGGCAAGCACGATCGTGTCTTTTTCCGTCAATTTGCCGGATCGGCCCCAGTGGAGGAAGTAGAAACCAACCGCGGTTGACAAGGCTGCAGCGACTGTTAGTCCTGCAAGGATCCTCATCGCGAGCACTCTGGCCGATCTCGGTAACTTTCCTTGCAACGAAACGGAAACACGTCCCGAGTCAGCGTCTGGCTTCGGATCTGGCAGTCCTGCACTTATGTCAGCCCCTAACTCCGACCCATTGTTACCAAAATCATGGTTCCCAGAACCATTGAGAGGCTGACTTGGAGCCTCCGCTACTCGGCCCTTTTCCGCGGCCGATTTTGAGATTTCAACAGGTGAGTTAACGGGAACGGCGATGGGTGGAGCAACCGTAAGAAGAGAGGAGTGATCACTCACCTTTTCAACCGGTGCTACGAAGCGATAACCACGGCGTGGGAGGGTCTCTATGTAGCGCGGCTTTTCGGCATCGTCGCCCAGGGCCGCCCGAAGCCGCTTAACGCAGAAGTTCAGCCCCTGTTCGAAATCTACGAATGTATCTCCACCCCAGAGTTCCTTCTGGATTTCCTCGCGCGTAACCAACTCCCCGGCACGACTGGCCAGAAGAGATAAGACTTTGAAAGGCTGAGGCGGAATCGAAACCAGTTTTCCGTTCTTGCGCAGCTCGCAGGTTTGCACGTTGGCCTCGAAGGCTCCAAAGCGAAACACAGAGTCGCGGGAGTTTCGAGTAGTCACGTTAACCGCCCAAGCAGGTGATCCCCCACTTAGGCCAAGGATTATACATCGAAAACCGAGACGAGCATTTCGCCTGTTTCACGCTCGAGGAGCTTATGGTTCTGCGCTGCGTGCGAACGAGGATCAAGTGGTTCAATTACTTGCCTGCTCATGGCAAGCTCATCCAGAACTCACACAACATCCATTGCTTGCCATCGTGAGTGCTTGTAGTGTGCGGCCTCGAACCCGCGTGGGTCGCGGCCATCGGGGGTCAGCCCGATACCACGTGTGTTTATAAATTCGATCCAAAAGGAGCGCACCATGCGCAGTCTCAGCATCGCTTTAGCTCTCTCCACAATCTTGCTCGGTTCCATTTGCTCAGCGCAAAGCACAAACACCAGCACTGGCTATGAGGCTTGCAATAGCATCACCACCGGTCAAGGCGACAGCTGCTTCGGCTATCAGGCTGGCTATAGCACCACTGCGGGAGGCTACGGCGTCTCCTATACCCACAACGCGGACACTTTCTTTGGATACCAGGCGGGCTACTCGAATACGACCGCAGGCAGCAATGCCTTCTTCGGCACGTGGGCGGGCTATAGCACCACCGGAAACAACAACACCTTCCTCGGCAATCAAGCCGGGGAAAGCGACACCACCGGTGACGGCAATACCTTTACAGGCACCTTTGCTGGCCAGTACAACACCACGGGCTCGGAGAACTCCTTCTACGGCTACCAGGCCGGCGGCCATAACACGGGCAACAGCAACATTTTCATCGGATGGGAAGCTGGTACGAATAGCACCTCGGGTAGCAGCGACATCTACATTGGAAACGAAGGTCCAAGTACGGGCACTGAATCAGAGACGACCCGCATTGGCAGCGGACAAACGGCTGCTTACATCGCGGGCATCTATGGTTCGGTCCTGTCGTCTGGTATTCCCGTCTTTATCGACTCCAGTGGCCAACTGGGAACGCAGCCCTCCTCCTTGCGCTTCAAGGAGCAGGTACGGGACATGGGTGACAGCACGAACGCCCTCATGAAACTCCGCCCCGTCACCTTCCTCTACAAACCCGAGTACGCCAACGGCGAGCGTATTTTGCAATACGGCTTGATCGCGGAAGAAGTTGCGAAGGTTTATCCGGAGCTAGTGGCCTACGACGGTGCCGACAAGCCATTCAGTGTTCGCTATCAGTACCTCGCTGCTATGCTGCTGAACGAAGTGCAGAAGCAGTATCGCCAAGCCGAAGCTCAGGCCGGGGTGATTCAAGCGCAACAGCAGGCAATCGAGGGCCTGAAACAGCAACTGAAAGTGCAGAATACGTTGCTGCAAGACCGCCTGTCGCGACTGGAGGCGGTCACCCCAGTAAAGATAGCGTTCGCGCAATAAACTGGGGCAAAAGGCACCTTTAATTTATTGCTTCCGATGCTATTCAGACCTGCTAGCACCACGAAAGAATGAAGGCGTGGCGAACCGGCCACGCCTCTTTCGAACCGTGCTCGTGAAGCGGCTCATGGAGAATGCGTCCCCGCTTCAGCCTCGTGGTAAGGTTTGCCGAAGATTTTGACTTCAAGCATCATTCCCCATTTCAACGTCTGGGCCAACTTCGGACATTAACCCATTGTGAGTATAGCTTCCATTCCTTTCGCACCAGCCGATCTGGAACTCATCGCACAACTGAAGAACAAGCTACAGTACGCGGAGCTGAGGATTCGTGTGCTGGAGGAGCGTCTGCGGCTGATGCGGATCGAGAAATATGGAGCAGGCGGCGAAAAACTTTCGCAGGCGCAAATGCAATTGTTCGAGCTTGAGCCTGTCGTCAGTGAAATGATCGAGCGGGCGGAGAGCGAACACGCGCCAGTACATTGCTCGACCAAGAAATCCGTCAAGCATCCGGGTCGCCAGGAACTGCCGGCGAATCCTCCTCTCGTTGAGCGGATTCTGCCCT